>FLNZ01000059.1_pt1 | contig 18356 bp, 9 predicted proteins | sample 1140391 | NCBI WGS metagenome assembly FLNZ01 (sample SAMEA3878171, study PRJEB12797) | bioreactor metagenome | biome: Moose rumen | place: Sweden | collected 2011-10
ATTAATAATGTTTTGAGAGATGATTATATATGGTATAGTTGTTTTACAAGCGCATCTAAATCTTTTTGAATGATGGAAAGTTTTTTTTCATCATCGTCTGCGTTGAATGTGGAAGATGCAAACTGATTTTTCTTTATTGCAAATGCGCTGTCAAAAAGTGTGTTGAACTGCTTCAATGTTTGCTCGTCAGGAATTATTATTGGCAACTGCCGTGCGTCATTTATTTGGAATGCGGAATTGCCAGAAATAAAATTACGCTTGTAGTAAAAAATAAAGAATGAGTTGAGTAAACAAATGAAATACTTTAGATATTTTTTACAGTCTTCGTAAGGGTATAACGCCATAGCATTAACATCGTTTACAGAGGGTGTTTTGAGTCGAGCTTTCTGGTATTCGCTAAATTCATTTAAAGTTAAAATCCAACAGAAACCCTCCTTGAAAAAGAAGTTAGATCCTTGATAACGAGCCTTGGGATCGGTCTTCAAAAAATTGACGTTACTTTTAGACCACGCTATGGCAAATGGCGTTTCCAGATACCACCTGTTTCCATCTTTGTCTCCTTTATCATAGGGAACATAATAATTTTTCGACTCATCTATTCCGTTGTCTTTTTCATCTTGCAATAGCGTTGCTACATCAGCTAGTTCATCGTCATCAACAATCCTATAAATATAGCCTTTCCCAAAAATATCTCTTCCATATTTCTCTTTTAGACCATCAAATAAGATTGCTATTTCTTTTTCACTTTTTTTCTCAAAAAATTCATCTAAATTATCGCAACCAATTTCGTCCTTGATTTTTTTATTTTTTCTTATTGCGTTGGCTAATTTTTGAGGCCGACTCGTTCTTATATTATTAACCCACCTAGTACTGCTTCTTACTGCGAGGTATTTCCCGTTGTTTCCGGTGGCAAGTCCCTGACCACCTTCAGTCAAGCATCCAAGCAATGCAACATCACCCGGTTTTAAATGATTTCTATAATATGTAAGTTCTTCTGCATTTTGTGATATTTTTTTACTCGTCTCAATTTTTTTCCACCATGTTCCAAATAGTCCTTTTACGACAGGATTGTATCTTTCCCATATTTTCATATTCTGTTCGTTAGGCTTAAAGATTACAGAATTTAGGGATTCAATATAAATTGATTGCTTGATGGGCGGAAAAGTAGAAGGCTTTTTCAAATCTTTTGAACCGTCATAAAAAATAATTTTATGATCAGTAGAATAAGGCTTCTTTAAAACCTGTGTTATGCAGGTGTCGACCATAGCGGATTCAAAAGGATTGGCCGAGTCGAATATATATTGGATATTATGCCCCAATAATAAATTGCGCATATTTCGTTTTGTCTGTGTAGTCCAGAAATTCTTTGGAGTAATATAGGTTAGAGTCCCCCCTTCTTTAAGAATCTTCATTCCTAAAAAAGCAAACATATTGTACAAGTCATCCGAGAAACCGTATACATGTTCAAAAAAAGGTTTTGAATCCTTTGCGACGCTTTTTGTAGAAACATAAGGAGGGTTGCCGATAACTATGTCAAAACCGTCCTTCATCACGTCGCTAAAGCAAACTGCCCAATCAAAAAAACCAATATCTGTTTTTGCCCGATCTTCTAAAGAAAAAGCATTGTTAATCAAGTTTTTTTTCAGTTTGTCTATTTTTTCTAAAACATCTTTAATTTCCTTTTGCTGGGCTAAATTTGCATCGATTTTTTTCTGAACTTTCGAACTGACAACTCCGAAACAGTCTTTTTCAGTATTTGGATAATTGGCTTTTACAGAAGCGAGATCTGCGCTAAATATCGCTTTCAGCGTATCAAGCATGATATCTTTTATTTCAATCTCTTTTTTGTATTTGTCTTTGCCGAATAATCCAAAAAATTCTTGACGACGCTCATACAAGAGTGAAAGATTTTCTTTCACAATCATTCCCGCCGATATGGTTTCGCCTGCCGCGGTTTTTGCATTTGCTACACTCAATTCTACATATTTGCCATCAAATGTGGGAATAAGACTGTCGCCTTGCATAAATTTGTAATCAAAATTCGGCAACGGCTGGGCTTCATCGCAGCTGCATTTGCTGTCCACAACTATTGAGAGCCAAAAGCGAAGTCTAGCAATATCAATGGCTCCCTTTTCTATATCAACGCCGTAAATGTTGTTTTGAATGATGTTTTTCTTCAGTTCGACAACTTCATTTGCGTCCTTGTTTTTTAAGGGGCATAAAGCTAAGCGAACCTTAACTAACAGATTCAGCATTCCCATAGGGAACGCTCCGCTACCTATCGCAGGGTCGCATATCTTTATGTTCATAAGAAAGCGAATGATGCTTTGTTTTTTCTCTTCGATTTCCTTTGGAATATTTTTATCATCTGTGTTTTCAACAAACTTTCGAACGATTTGCTCGTCTATTGATGTTTTTTCAACTAGATAAGTTATAAGTGCCTCTCTGCACATTCGCTGAACAACGTCCTTGGGTGTATAAAAAGCACCCTTTCCCTTATTGTCTTCTAGCAAACTTTCGAAAATAACACTTAGCATTTCTGGATCAATACCGACTTCCTCGTCATTGGGGTCATTTTCGTCAACAGTGAAATTGTATTCGCTAAAGAAGTCAAACAGTTTTTTAAAGTAATTTTCAGGGAATTTTGCGTCTCTTTTATCAAGTTCATCTTGCTCAAACAAGCCTCCGTTCAAATACGGAATAGAGGATAGGCTGGGAATAGCTGCAGTATTCCAACCCATTTCCTTGAATTTCTCGGAACGCATGCTCTGCGGGGTGTTTAGCACGCCAAAGAACAACGGTTCTAGCACGTTATCCAAGAAATCCTTTTTCTCGGTTGATTCGTCAAAAAGTTTTGTCAAATATTTTTTATCGCCGTTCAGCCAGCCCTTGCGTTCCAAGAAATACAAGAACACCAAGCGACCCATCATTTTTTTTACATAATCACGAAGGGGCTTGTATTTTGCCTTATAGATTTCTTCAATATCATTTTCTTCCTCCTCAGCGTCATATTTGGCAATGATTGTCTTGAAACTCTTTTGCATTGCTGGAGTGACAATCATGTATTCTACGAAGGAGTTGTAAAGATCCTCATACTTGTTGAAGAATTCCTTAGAAAGAGCTTCGACAGAAAAAGCGTTTATCAAATCATCGTCTGTCTTTGGGGAATTGGCGAGAATTTCAAAGCGCTCTGTGGCTGTTCTCGGATTGTGTTCCTTTCCGAAAACATAAGTGTATCGTTTGGCAGAAGTTGTATTCTTTAGTGAATCCTCCTTGTGGAGATAGGAGAAACGCCATTCCTTGTTTTCGTAATCCTTGTAATGGAATACGATGAACGCGTGAGAATACTGGGATAGAGCTGACCTTATAAGGCACTGGATTCCATACCTGGAACGCGAAATGTCCAATGAATTTTTTAAAGTTACGTCAAACAGTTCGATGTCTGCTGATTTTATATTGCATATTGTTCCGATTTTCAAAATGGATGAAATTTTCGCATCATCTGCGTTTTTTTTTGATTCGCCGTTAACGAGTTCCTCTGGAATATCGTTTTTTTCAAAGCAGTCTTCCCCAAAAATGGGATAAATGATGTTCTCGATGAAATTGTCAATTCCAGTGAAGTCGCCCGTTAGAACTGTTTTTATCTGATTCTTGTCCATTGTCTTATGCCTTGTGTAAATTCTAGTTCATTTCGTAAAGCGCGATATAGGCTTCACCTTTTTTTAACTTAGCCTTTTCTGTAACAGTCTTGAACGCATTCTTGACCCATTCGTTCGCGTCGCTATTCAAACCAAATATAGACGCGCCAGATCGGTCAATAGACGCGCCAGATCGGTCATAATCTTCTTTCCATTTTAGCACGGTATTTATTACATCGATATTCTTGTTCTTCACCGCTTTTTCTGCAGCTTTCAAGGATTCAAACGCAGATTTATCGTCCTTAAGCATCGAACGAAGATCTGCAATGGCAGCTAGAGCATTCTTCTGCTTGTTGTTTATGTCGTTTGCGTGAATAGAATGAGTGATGTGTGCGCTGAATTCAATGATGGCCTGTTTCTTCATTGATTCGTATTGGTCTAGATTTTCGGGCTTGACAAAAGCTTTCAGAGCATTGTTTTTTAAGTACTCGGCAAATTCAAGTGACGAATAATTTTCAACATTCCCATTTTCATCTATATGCAAACCGAGTATTCCCTGCTGACTAGAACGAACTGCAAAGCATCCGCTACTGCATTCCTGCTGTGTTTGCCCGCCTATATTTTCCATGGGCATATCCATGAGTTCCTTGAATCGCTCTGGATTATTTTCTTGGAACAGCTTTAATTCCGAGATAAATTTGCTGTAAGGGGACTCGTCTCCGTCAAATTTTTGTGTGAAGTTTGCTTCGGCGATTTCTTCTTCGTCGCTGAAAATCTTGCTGTCTTCACCAAACATTGTGTGGAATGTCTGCAGCTTAGCGAAGGCGATTTCAATAAGCCTCAACTGTTCATTCCCTGTTGCACTGGGGTAGAAGTTGTAAACGTAGACGAATGGCTCCTTAGAACCAATTCTGTTTACGCGGCCAATGCGTTGCATCAATTTTGTTGCATTCCAGGGTGTGTCGTAATTAAGAATAGTGTTGGAACGGTGCAGGTTTACGCCTTCTGCAAGAACTTCCGTTGTGATAAGGACGTCGTAATCGTTCTTCATTTCGCCCTTGTAGTTTGCGTCAAAATTCTGTTGAATCACCTTCCTCATCGCATCGCGATTAGCGGCAGAGATGGCGAGAGGGTGCAAACGTCTGTTTTTGGGGAGGTGGATTGATTTTACAACCGCCTCCAATTCGTTTAGCGTGTCAACGGCTTCTGTGAAAATAACCAACTTTTGAGAGGTGTTCTTTCGCGTGTCGAAGAACTCTTCTCTTAGGCATTCTTTAAACTGTTCCAGTTTTGGGTCGATAGATACCTTATTCCAACGTTTGCAGAGACCTTCTAGAATCAGTTCGTCTTCTCTTAACAACTCTAGGTATTCTTCACGAAAATCATCTCTTCTAAACTCACGGTTGTTGCCTTGTTTCTTTGTTATCTTGTCGCGTATATTTTTGCAAACTGAAGCAAACGGCAGCGGCATTCCTTCCTTATCAAGGAATTCTTCGTTTACCTTTATGTTTGGACATATGAAAACAACGTCTTGTTCAAGCATTTTTATCATATTCTTTGTGGCGTCATAAAGAGTGGAAAGAGTCTTCTTGAAGGCTGGTATACTACTCTCCAAACGCTTGACAAGCAGTTTCTTCATCATTCCTGCAAGTTGTTCTGTTGTTATATCTACAGTCAGGTTGTTTTTCTCGTAAAGCTGCCTATTCTTGTCGTCTTTAAAGTACTTGATTGCTTGGTAACGATGATAACCAAGATGCTTTTTATTGTCTAACAAATCTTTCCCGCTTGGCGGCAAAATGGCTTCGATTGTACTGGAAAATAAATCAGCCAATCCTATATCCATAATGTATTTTATTGTCTTAGGTCCTCTCAATTCTGGGAACTTCAAATCTTCATTGTATTTTGAATAGTATTTCTTAATGTCCGTTCGGGTTCTCCTAACCAGGAGCTGGTCAAGAACTTTTTCGCGAATCTGCTTGGAAAGGTATTTAAGGCGAATCTTTGCTTCACGCTTATCCTTCAACGCTTTGCACAGCTGGAACTCCTTTTCCATATTACTAAAGAAGGAATCGAGTTTGCCACCCTCAATCGTCGGCAATTTGGTGCTGTTGGGGGATCTCTCGAAGAATTTAATTTGATTATAAATGTCTAAGGGCGAGTTGTTTTGTGGAGTTGCGGAAATCAAGCCTACAAAGGGAGCTATATGCTGTTGCGCAATCTTTGTAATCAGATTATCTAAGTCTTGATATTTTCTTGTCTTGCTGTTTCTGAAATTGTGGCTTTCATCTATGATGATAAGGCCATAATCCTTATAATTCAAGGATTCAGTGAATGCGCCGTCATCAATCCAAGCTTCTTCGTCGTCTGTTAAAAGATTCCCGATGCTGCCTGTGGTGATGAAATCGATGTAAGGAGCGATTGGGGTTGGAGCTTCGTTATCGAAATCGCCAATAGTATCCACCCAACCAGATTTAATGGCGGGAGGCGTAACAATAAGCACGTTCGGAGAACGACCGTCATAGGAGGAGTGTTCCTCGATAAATTTTTTGATAATCATTGTTCCGACGACTGTCTTTCCGAGCCCCACGACGTCTGAAAGAATAAAGCCGTTGTATTGCTTCATAATAAAGAAGCACTGCTTTACCGCATCCAGCTGGTAAGTAATGCGTTTATAATTCTTGGGAAGGTAGGATATTAGTGTTGCGTCTTGACTGCTGTCGGCAATGTCGCCGAACTGGTTCTGGAGATAACGGATGTACAATTCATACGGCGTGTAGGGCCATTGTGGTTCAGACTCTTCTTCAAGCTGCTTTTTTGCCTTTTCGCCAATGGGAGCCTTCTTTAGAATTTGTTCCAGGAATATTTTGTTCCAACATTCCGAAAGTTCCCATTTTTCATAGAACCAAAAACGATGGCCTTTTGCTGGAGCGCCTTCCTTAGGTTCTGCAAGAACAAAGGATCCGTCATTCTCTAAATGGTTCAGTTCTGCATTTCCTTGCAGGCCTTTGGCTGTAAAATTGCTACTGCCAATAAGTCCATAGGAATGGTTTATATACTTAAATATGTAGCATTTGGAATGCAGGAACTGGGTTTCGTCATTTTCATTTTTTCGGAATATTCGAATTTGAATTTTTGAATTTTCGCTATTGTCACAATACTTCAGTATAAGCTTCACGGCATTTTGAAACTCGTCTTTCAGTTCAAGGCTTTCGATGTCCGTCCTGATAAAATCATCGGGGAACGTTGCATCCTTATATTTAGGTTCCTTGACTTGATGCGCGTAAACATAAGGGTCTTTCCCTATAAGCAAATTGAATCGCGCGTTTGGCTGTTGCAAAAAGGCTTCCAATTCTGCCTGGATCAACGCAAGCCCGGGAATATCCCAATAACCCGTAGCAATATCCACTTCTAGTAAGCCCGGCTCCATCAAGCACTGTTTCAGCGTTTCAACCATGGAAAGGGAAGGTGAAGAGTTATCGACTAGCGTTTTGAACATAATTTGCTCCTTGAAAGCTTTTTATGTAAATATAAATCAAATTCTTTGATGGAGGTGGTGTGTAATAATTGTGGCCACCCCCTAAAAGAAGATACTGCTTTGTGACGAATATCACATAATATTGCTTCTGATACAAAAAATTTAGTCTTCCCGTTTACAAAAGAGTTTGTTTTTTGATTGCGGTAAGCGAAAGATTCGCAATGCGAAAAAAATATGAACCATTACTATATTTTTTATGAGCGTATTGATATGCCTGCTTGATGGCAAGGAAAAAGCCCGATGACACAAAGGTCACCGGACCTTTTCAACCAACAACGGAAACTTTCTTACTTACATCTCTTCGTTGCGTACGTGCGGTTCTTTGGGGTCTGGATAACCTTCTTTTGGTCGGTGTAATGGACGAATATTGTGCCATTCTTGGCGGTGTAGATTTTGGGTTGTGCCATGGTGGCCTCCTTGAAAAGTGTTTACTATTATATCGCTATTGAACAAGGGAGAGTCAAATGGAAACGGCAAATTTTGCACATCATCCGTGACTTGAGCATGTTCTCGTTAATCAGAGAAAATGTCGTTTTGTGACGAATATCACATAATTTTGCATTTAATGCGAAAAAAAAATTAAAAATTTAGATTTTCTATTTACAAAAGAGTTTATTTTTTCGATAACAACATAGAGGAGGGAGGGCGTTTCGCGAAGCTTCGGCTGAGCGGGACGTTACCGTAGGCCCGCAAGGCTACTGCGGACGGCTGGGGTCCAGCCGGTTTGATAGGAGTCGTTATGAACAATAACGCTGCTATTTCCTCCCATGTTGAAGTAACCACCCTCTCCGACGAGGAACTCGTCCGCGGCATTGTCGCAAATGAGGATCCGCGTCTGGTAGACGAGTTGTGGCGTCGCACCGGTGGTGCGATTGCCAAGGCGGCGAAGGTGGCCGCTCGCAAGGATGAACTCGGCCTTGCGGGGGATGATGCGCTGAGTGAGGCGTATGTTGCGGCGTGGAAGGCTCTCCCTCTCTACGACGCGAGCAAGGGCGCTTCGCTCAAGACGTACCTCGGGACCAAGATAAGGTACCACTTCTTGGAACTGGGTCGAAAGTGTGCCATCCATGCGGGGCGCTTTGTGCCCTATGGCGAAGAGTACGAAGAGGATGAAGACGGCAACCCGCGCTGTGGTGCCAGCTACGGTGAAGTCTGCGAGGTCGTGTCCAAGAAGTACGACCGCGAGTACCGTAACCGCGAAGCGGCCGACGCGTGCTCGAAGGTGCGTGCGAAAGTTACGGTTGAAAAACACCGTAAGTGCTTGGACCTGCTCATGGAGGCATATTCCCTGGGCGAAAAAAAGCCGGTGCAGTACGTGGCCGACGGACTCGGATGCTCTCGTCAGCAGGTGTACAACATTCTCAAGCAAGTGAAGAGCCAAGTGCCTGGCTCCCTTGCCGCTGAGGTGATGAACATGCTGTAAACATTGCGTGGCGTAAGGCCTTTGGCCTTACGCCCATTTTTTATAGAAAGTGTATTTTGGTTGGTTGTTTTTTTTGTGTAAATCTTCTTTTACGAAAAAAAAGATGAAAAAACCTTTTACAAGGGAGGGGGGTAAAATCGATAAATAAAATAGGAACGGGAAAAGTTCCGCGGAGCTTCGGCGAAGCGGGACTTTAGCGTAAAGCCCTCTAGCGAGGGTGGTGCCCCGCAAGGGCGCCCGCCAGCTGGCAATCCCGCCGGCCGCACATAAAGGAGATCTTTATGTACGAATCCAAGGAGACCCGTTCCACGGTCGATATGACCACGCTCTCCGATGGGGAGCTCGTTCGCGGCATCGTCGCGGACAAGACTGACGCCCGTCTGGTGGACGAATTCTGGCGCCGTATCACCCCCGTGCTTGCCAAGGCGGCGAAGTTCGCCTCCAGCAAGCCCGAGTACGGCCTTACGGAACCCGCCGCCCTCAGCGAGGCGTATGACACGGCATGGAACGTCCTGCATCTCTACGACGCCGGCAAGGGCGCCTCGCTCAAGACGTTCCTCGGGATCAAGCTCCGCTACCATTTCAAGGAACTGTGGCGCCAGAAGGTGGACTACGAGGCGCACACGGTTTCCTATGAAGAGGACTGCAAGTGGGACGAGGACGACAATCCGGTCGGCGATTCCAATTACGGCGACATCTGCAAGGTCGTGTCCAAGGAGTACGACCGCGAGTACCGTAATCGCGATGCGGCCGACGCGTGCTCGAAGGTGCGTGCGAAGGTTACGGTGACGAAACACCGTAAGTGCTTGGAACTGCTCGAGGAGGCATACAAGCTGGGCGAGAAGAATGTGGTGCCGTACGTGGCCGAAAAGCTCGGGTGTTCGCGCCAGCAGGTGTACAACATCCTCAAGCAGGTGAGGAGCCAAGTGCCTGGTTCCCTTGCTGCAGAAGTGATGGACATCCTGTAAACATTGCGTGGCGCAAGGTCATTGACCTTGCGCCCCATTTTTTTTATATATCAATATAAAAGGTGGGTAATATGGCAACCTGGTATATTGGTATTGATGAATCGGGCCGTTTCAATCATCTTAATGTTGCGGACAAGTCCTTTGTCTGTGCAGTTGTGACTCAAATGAAACATGGAGACATTATGAATGTCTTCAAAGAAATCTGTCACGAATTAAAATTGTGCCGAGTAACGGATGCTACTCCTGAACACAGAATTATAGAGCATTTTCATGCATATGGGCAGGGCAGGGATTGTAATAGAATCCTAAACAAATTGTTAGAAAAGAAAGAAAAGCTCTTCCCTAGAGTGGTCGTTTGCCGTGGAATGCCTTCTGTTACGGTAAATCCGCAGCAATGGTGGATGTCGTCCATTATGGGGGCGATAGATGGATTGTTTTCAGACAAAAACGAGGAATACCCATGTTTGTTTAATGTAAATGACGAAGTGAAATTTAGCATTGCCAATCGTGACGAAATGTGTCTAGGGTTGATTGACTTTCCAGATGGCTATTGGGAAAAATACAATGAATTGTTAAAGTCAAATATAGAAGAAGAGTTAAGAAAGACCTATCCCCGTTATAGAATTAGTGTAGATATTTGTTCTGCTGGATATAAGGCTTTTCCTGCTTTGGCCGACCAAGTGGCAAGAATGGTCCGGGATAGAATGTATAATGATTTTAAATTGGTAACCCCAAAAAATCTATCCCTAGGTGACGGCAGGGACGTTAAAGTTTGTATAGAAAACGAGGACTGGCTCGGCGCTGCGGAAATTCTTTTATCCAATGTTTTTAGTGGGGATTATGAGGGTGTTGAAAAATTAGGGATAATCTTGCAGAACGCGGATGCGAAGGTGTGGGAGCTTGTTTTGAAATCTGTTGAAACGACGCTTTCGAATCGTGGCGAGGATGGGAATGCAATAAACCATGTTGGGCAGATTATGCCATTCCTTAAGGAAAATCGAAAAAAAATAAGTGACCCATCTCTGCTGTTACGTTTTTTCAAAGCCTATGGTAGTTATGTGGGGAATGTTGGGCTTACTGAGGAAGCATTTTTTTCAGAGATGGCGCGATTCCGGAAAACGCAGTCGTTGCCATTTAAGTCTAGGTATGACAAGTGGGGCTTTTACGTAGAGATGAAGGTTTGCGAATCCGATGTTCGGTATAATGCATACAATTTCGAAGTTCCTGGCTTAAACGCCTTAAATGATGTACAGGAACAGATTAATGCGGTTAAATATCCGTTTGATGTTTGTGAAAATAGGGAAGATGAAATTATCTCAAAAATCCAAGGGATGCTTGGCCAACAGGCAGCCTTTTTAGGGCAACTGGATAAAGCGATTGATCATTTTGAAAAGGATTATAGTTGTTCAATTAACGATTATTATAGGGCTATGGTGACGAGCTTTTTGACGGTTGCCTATCATAGGAAGAAAGATTTCAAGAATGCAAAAAAATGGCTAGATACAGAAGATGGGCTCAAGGGCAATAAAAAGGATCAGTGGCTAGTCCTTGATAAATTAAGAGTGGGTGCACTTGCCTTGGAACTGGATGAAAAATGGGAAGATGAGGGTTTGCTGGAAGATGTTCATTCTTGGCATAACGACGGGGACTACCCGTGGCCGCTGCTTTTGAAATGGAAGGCTTTTATTGAATGTAAAAAAGGACTTGATAAGGCGAAAAGAAGTTTGGAGACTTCGCGCAAAAAGCTTGTTTCGTCACAAGGATTTACTATACGTACCCTGGCATTGTCGGTAATAGCCATGCTTGTTGTTATTGCCAAGGAAGAAGGCGATGCCGCGGAGCTTGAAAAAAGGCAGAATGAGTATGAAGCTCTTTTAAAGGAATGCACGGAACAGGTACATTCCTTTAAAAAGTATGTAGAGGCGCATCCTGAATTCAGCAAGGCGAAAACGGGTGAGCTCACACTTTGGGAAGCTGCTACATTGTTGCCGTTCAACTATTCGTAGAGGTATATTATGAAAGTTGATTTGAAAAAGTTGATTGAACATGCCAGAAGTATTGGCAAAGAAAAAAGGCTTGAAGAACTCGATCAAGCTCTAGAAAAAGAACCCGCGGAAATTGCAATAATCCTAAATATAGATAGTACGTATCCATTTCAAAAACTACGGGAAGATAAGAAAAAGGTTCAGGAATATTACATAACGGGAATATACGATTTGGGCGTTTGTGAAAAACACCCGCTAGATTTATTATTTGATCGTCCTCAGCTGAAAGGAAGGGTGTACGCTGTATCTTATGTCTTGTATACACTGAGCTTAAATCGTCCTAAAACGATTAAGGTGTTCAGTTCTGAAAAATTAGATGTGTTAAATGCGAAAGAAAATAGCTTGTACTATACTGCTATAAATGGTGAGTGCAATCAAAAGGAAATATATCAAGCAATAGAAAAATGGATAAATTTCTCGAAAAAAGAAGCATTGATTGCAAAATGCGTATATGAAGTGTCTTATTTGGAATTGAACCCGAACTTTATGTTGCCTCTGTACTACATGCGGGAGTATGTTAGCATAAGGGAGTCATTTAAAAAACAGAATGTAGTGCGTTTGAAGGATTTGGTTGAATTTTATGTAGGTGCAAAGAATGAATCAAATTCACAAAACCTTGGTGAACCTGTTCGATTGGTTCATGGTGGTAACTGTTGTGATGATTTTGATGCTCAAAATGTGTCTTTGACGAAATATCCCTATTATTCGTCAAATCCGATTGAAATTCACGCGGGGGATCTTTTACTTAATACGGCGTTGATGAAATCTCGTATAACACAAAGATATTGCTTTGTTGTTAAGGGACCATTGAAAGAAAAGCTGTATTTAGGCGAGCATGTTCTTGGTATGCGATTGAAGTCGAATCTTGTGACGTTGGAATATCTATATCTTTATTTTAGAAGTGATATGGTGCAAATGACTCTAGCATTATTCAGAAATTGGGGCGAACGTTTGGATATGTATCAAACGATTGCGAATATTCCGGTCATTTTGCCAAAGTCAGATATTCCTATGAGTGATGATGAAAAACAAGTTGAAGTTTATAAGAAACTTTTTGGCGCTTTGTATGGAACCGAGAGCGAAAAGGGCGAAATAGATCGGTATGCACTAGTACGGGGAGCGGGTTCTAGAGAAGAAATCAATAATATCATATATGAAGAGTATCGGAAAAAAGTTCAAAAACTCCAGAATGATGACGTTTCTTATTATATCACCGAGAACAAGAAAGAACTAGATATTACAAAAGACAATAAGGCGTACAAGGCATCTGTTGTTTTGGCTGGATCAATTTTGGAAACGTTCCTTATAGACTGGGTGAGCGCAATAGAAGAAAAAGATCTTTTTAAGAAGTCGTATAATAGCGACGGAACGCAAATGCGTCTGAATGAGGCCATTGATTATTTGGCATCATACTATTCAAGAAAGCTGAATCTAACGTGGAAAGAGAAGCGGTTGGCGGAAAAAATAATGAAACTGCGGAATAGCATTCATCCTGCAGTTTACATGCGTCAAAAAATTGAAATTGGCCCTCAAGATTGTTCAAACGTATGTCAATGGTTGGACGAAATTCTCCGATCACGAGGAAATTTTAAATTTTAGGATTGTCCCATAATCCTGTCGCATTCCTCGATGATGTATTGGGGGATTAGACTGAATTTTGTGGGGTCAAGCTGGTAGATGGAATCGTTCTCAATGTGAGCGAATTCGCTGGCATATTTTTGTAGCACGTCATGAACAGAATCTTTGTGTTTTCGCATGTACATGCAGAAAATATGGACTTTTTCGTAGTCGTTGCTGGATTTGTAGATTGTTTTTAATTGTTCGTCGTCTTGAATGATGTTTAGAATTTTAAAATAGTCAAAATCTTCGATATTGGCTGGGAAATTTTTGTCTTCTTTTATCTCTAGCGAGGCTTTCTGTATTTCGCTGTTGTCCATTTCTCTATTGTCGTCTGTTTCAAATGTTGGCTTTTCCCTGCCATGCATTAGACTAGACAGCAGATGGTATGGGGGTTCTTTTTTTTCGCCAAAAAAATCAAGTAGGCGGCGTAAGTATATAACTCTGGTTACAATGTTGTTTTGTTTGTTTTTTATTATAGATACTGCGATGGCGCGAAAAGACCTAAAGTCACTGTGGACAATCTTTTTTTCTTCAACAATCTTTTTTTCTTCGCCGTCAATGATGCGTTTTCTATTAGAGAGCATGTGTGCTTGCGTTTTTGGGAAGCACTTGTGCAATGTATGTACTATGTCTAAAATTGTAGTAAAGTCGTGTGTCATTAGGAGAACTGTTTTGCCTTCCAGTAATGCACATTTAGTCTGGCCCTCTGAACCGGTGGAGTCTGGATTGCTAGACCGAAACATCATGTTTAGCAAAGCGAATTTCTTGTTTCCGTCGAAAGACGATATGGGATCGTCTAAAATAATGAGGTCAGGATTCTTTTTGACGACAGAGAACATGAACAGGACCATTGCGAAAGCGTTGCGTTCTCCGTAACTCAAGTGCCCCTTTGCATTTTCTATGCTATTTTCTAATCCAACAGGACGTAGGTTTATGGTTGCATTCTCGTTTTCTTGTTCAATTTTGACTTCGTAATTATATCCTGCAGTCTTTAGAAAATCGTTAATGTTTATCTCGTTTGTTCTTATGGTGTTTTCTATGATTTCTGATTGCTTGTCAATGTCGTTCTTGATGACCAAGGCTTGCTTGTAGATGAGATCAAAGAAACTATTGACTTCGTCTGCGACATCCTGCATCTTTTTGCCGAAAGGCGTGCCTTCAAGGCTTATTTTTTTACTTTGGATGTCTTTTAAAAGCTTGTCAATGTCGCTGATGGATGTAGCGTTGATTTTTTGCAAATCGTTGAATTTTATTAAAATGTCTGCTACGCTTCCTTTAAGGCTGGAAAGTTTGTCACGCGATTCGTCATCTAGTCCTTTTGCCTCTGTTTCCAATTTTTGCAATAAGAACCTGAAGTCGTCATTCAGGTAATCAGCGATGTTCTTAAAATTTTCAAGGACTTCGGTTAGTTCTTTTAACGCTTTTTCGTCGTACTGAGCAGAAATTTCCTTTGTGATTTCAATGTTTTTTGCTTTGTCAGTGGAAAGGCAGAATGGACATGAATGATTGTCTTTTAAAAATGGTTGCCCCTTTGAAATGAAGCTAACCCATGCCCCATTGTTGTAATTGGTTCGGTCTAGCAGGAATGACTCGTAATCTTTAAATTGTGGTGCTATTTCGGCGAGGGAATTCCCTGTGCCTAAGCTTTTTTCTATTATGGAATCTTTTGCGATAATTCCGCCGCGACCGCATTTCTTTACGAAATTTTCCAAGAGGGCTATGACTGCGTTTAGGCTGTCAAGATTCTTTATTTTTTCTGTGATGTCATAGAATTGAGATCGGATCCTTTCCATATTCTCTTTGTATTCGGGAGTTTCCACGAAAATGGAAAATGCTCCTTCTAGTAGAGAGTCGTCTTTTGTGAAAAGGAATTGATTTACGTAGTTGTCGTCAAATATTTCGACATTATGAATGTTGTCTAAGCCTGCTATGGATGGTGCATGTTTTTCTCGCTCTTTTTTGGGCAAATTTGATTTTTTTGTATATCGGTATGGGGTAAGTTCGTCTAATAATTCTTTTTTTTCTTTATTATCTTGTGTCGTGAAAGCGCGAATTGCCTTTGCGATGGTGGACTTGCCGGTGCCATTGTTGGCGTACTTGATGTTCAGGCATCCGGGTTCGATTTCGATGGTGCCCTTGTCGATATTGCCGCAGTTTTCGATAGTAATTTTCATAAAAAAAGCCCTTTGGTTAATTTTAATATATATTTTTTGAAAACAAAAGCTAAGAATAAAGAGGTTTTTTTATGGCGCAGTGGAACATCGGCATTGACGAACATGGAAATTTTAACCCGATGGAACCGGAAAATGATTCTTTCGTATGTGCGGTGGTTACGCAATCTTCTACAGAAGATGTCTATTTGGCTTTGAAGTCTGTTTATAGAGCTGCCCTGGGGCAGGATTTCTTAGAAAAGAAGGACTTGTTGGAGGCATTTCATGGAATTAAACAGAAAGAAAATGTTAGGAATCTCCTTCTACATGAAATCTGGAAGGAGCATCCGGATTTGATAAAAAAGATCTATATGACCGAAGGCCGCCCGTACGTTGTTTCTAATGCGCAGCAATGGTGGCTGATGGGCGTGCAGACATTGCTACTTGAAATGCTGAATTCGGAAATGATTGCTGACGATGATAGCGTTAATATTACTATAGCGACTCGTTCTTTGGATTTTGTTGGATTCTATACTCCTGCTGATGTGCAAAATGTGCGAAAAAGTAGACCGGAATATCTAGAGCTGCATAGAAAATACCATAATTTTTTAAAACAAGAAATTCAGGAATGGCTGAATTCTAAATGTCGGAAAAAGGTTGTTGTAAGTTGTGCTTCTGCTTCGGTAAGCACGATTGTTTCTTTGGCTGACCAAGCGGTGAATATGGTGAACCCATCCTTTAAAGATGAACTGCCTTCCGGAGTGCTGGAAACGCGCACATGTCAGAGCTTCTTGCCGGATCAGGATTGTAAATCTATTCTAGATTCTGGAGATGTCCTTGGTGCAACAAACGCCTTCATTGATGGCTATTTCGAAAAACAACAAAAAACGCTTCTGGATACCGCGAATAGTATTTTTGAGGCTGTAAATAAGAGGCTCGACGAGAAATTGAGGGCTACTGTCTGGGAACGCCTTCTAGATGCTTGCGAAAAAACGCTTACGCGCCGTGGGTCCGATGGATTTGCCATAAAACGTGTGTCGGATTTGAATGACGTCTTGAAAAAGGAAATTGAATCCTGTAGGCTTCCCTCTAAATTGCAGTCTAAGTACTTCAATGTGTTAAGCGCATTGTATGCGCATAGCGGTGTCGTGAAATTGGATGAATTTGACCGTATGGAACGGGCTATAGTTGCATCAAATGACTTTGGTTCCCCCGGCGATAGGTGGAACAGCTATTTGCAATTGCAGCTGTTTAAAGCGCAATCCTTCTTTAACGGGTATAATTTTAATGCGGACTTCTTGGAGCCGGTCTTGGAAAAGCAAATGGCCGCTGCCAGGTTGTTGAATGAAGGGGTAGGCCTGGGTGAAAAATATGTCGACGATAATTGTGCTGCAATTCTTGGAACGCTGGGGCAGGCGGCTGCGTTCAGAGGGGAATATGACAAGGCACTTGAGTATTTTTTCAAGGATTATGAATGTACGTCGGAATGGTGGAAAAGCCAGGTTGCTAGCTATATCTTTGTAGTGTATCACCGGCAAAAGGATTGGGATAAGGCCTACGAGTGGTTTGAAAAACAGGCGGGGATGAACTTTGAACAGTTTGGAGAAGCCTTCGACACTACTTCGGATATGTGGGTGGTGTTGAATTACTTGAGGCTGTATGCATTGGGCTTGTATTTGGGTAAGCCGGTTCCTCAATATCCTGACAAAGATAGAATGAGATTTAATGGCAATTATCCCTATGGCCTTGTGCAGAAATGGGCCGGCGTAAGCTTGTGCCTGATGAAGGATCCGCGTGCTGATGCTGTGCTGAAGAATGCGTCTGTAAGCTTTAAAATGGGCAATGGCTACACAATAAACTCTCTTGCGTTGCCAGTGCTGAAAATGAGATACAAGTTGGCCCGTTACGAAAAACTTGATAAGCGCGCTTCGAAATATAATGAGTTGTTAGAAAAATGCCGCGAATCGGAGCATTTTATTGCCTATATGGCCGACAAAAAGATTTTTGATTTGAACGACGGTAAATTTGACATCTGGGAAACTGCGATGATGTTGCCCTTTAATTATGCGTAGGCGAGGGTTGTATGAAGTTTGATTTTAACGAAGTTGTAAAGGAAAGAGTGAATTCAAAATGCGTTGTTGATAAAGAATCAATTAATGATGAAATGCTAAATTTGGCTTTGGCGAAAGAGAAAAATGAATTTGCGCTTATTTTGAGTCCAAATTTAATGAGAGCTTTCAAATGTAGTTATCCAGATTTAGCAAACTTTTATGTAACAGGTATTTTTGAATTAGGTCCATCATTTCTGTGGGCGCATGGATACGATTGCTCCTTTCTTTCTTTTTCAGAAACGATGGACAAAAGTCTTGCGAAACTTTGGACTGATTATAGTTTTACAGAATATTCTTTGATTACTTTTTCGAAAGAAAAAACTAAAAAAATCAAAATTTGCGTTCTGCCAAGAAAAAAAATAGATAATGAATATTCGGGAGAACTTGTAGATGACATCGATCGTCTTATGTTATATTACAAAGATTTAGAAATGTTCATGAAAACCGCTAAAGTTCCCGATTCTTTAAAGGATTTAGTCAATACAATTCCATATAAAGATTTTCGCAGGAATGAATTTGACGTAAGATTTTATTCAAGGAAATATTTAGGAACGCTGAATTCGCTGAAAGAGCAAAAAACAGTTTTACTAAAAGATGTTGTAGAAATTATTGACATAGAAAACAAACGTGATATGTCAAAAAAAACTAGACAAATAACCTCTCTTTCTACATTATCTTACCCTTTGGATGTAAAAAAGCTATCTTTTGAATATGGGCAACCTCTAAAAATTACCCCAAAACAACTATTTACAAATAAACTAACATTTACTATATTTAGCATCGTAACAACATGAGGCTTTTTTATGGACCAGCTCAGCTTTTTCGACCTGAACGACAGACTTGAACAGATTTCAAAGATCGGCGAC
>FLNZ01003260.1_pt1 | contig 18340 bp, 13 predicted proteins | sample 1140391 | NCBI WGS metagenome assembly FLNZ01 (sample SAMEA3878171, study PRJEB12797) | bioreactor metagenome | biome: Moose rumen | place: Sweden | collected 2011-10
TCTGTGCGGCCGTCCGCTACCGTCTGTGCGGCCGTCCGTACCCACCTTAGCGGCGGGGCGTTACCGTCTGAGCGGCACGCCGTACACACGACCGCGGCTAACCCCTAAGGCGCGAGCGGCGGGCGATTAAGGTGCGAGCGGCGTGCCGCTAAGGCAGGAGCGGCGGGCGACTAAGACGTGAATGGTAGTATGCTGAAACGCAAAGGGCGGGGAGTCTTTCTGCTGGCACCCGGCATCTGTCACCCTTCTTTACCCTCAAGAATCTCCAACATCTCCGCAGGGGTCACCACGATGGGCGTCTTAGGGAAGTGCTTCAGGTTGCCCGTCACCAGATAGGCGTCCTCCTTCGAGAGCGCGACCTCGTAGAACACCACGTCCTTGGGGTCGGGGAAGAAGTCGTTGTGACTTTTTGAGCGCTGAACGGAAAGTCCCTTTTCTTCAAAGGCCTTCAGATAATAATCCACCAGTTCTTTGGAGAAACGGAACTTTGGTCGATTCAAAACCTCAGCGTATTCATGTAGAATTTCGACATTATATAAAGGCACGATGTTATCCTTGAGCATCGCGTCCAAAACCTTTACCGTTGCCGATTCGACATTCTTCGTGAATAGTGCAGATACGAGCACGTTCGTATCAATAACAGCGTATATCATACTGCTTTCTTCTCTTTCGCTGCCATTTCAGCGCGAGCCTGTCGAATTTCTTCGTTGATTTCATCCAATGTCATGTCTTGAAGCCCGTTCTTTCGTGCTTCTTCCCTGAGTGCATAAAATGCGTTCAGTCCGTCAACGTCCTCTGCCTTCGTAGCCTTTATTTCAAACGGAATGCTCTTTGTCAATACGACGGCATTGGCAAAGACGTTCATGGCAGTGTTGGCACTCATACCGAACTGGCTGCACAGTGCGTCAAACTTCATTTTCAGTGCCGAATCCATTCGCACGGTCATAGATACTTGTCCCATAACTTTATGATTTAATAATGGTTTTACGCCACAAAGATATACATTTTACTTCAATATGCCATCATTTTGCCGCATTTATTTGCAATATATAACAAAAAGATTCGCCGAGCAGTGCAATGGTAACCAAGACTCCCCTCCCCTCACAGGGGCGGGGAGTCTTTCTGCTGGCGCACAATAAAGGGCTATCCCCGACGGGATAGCCCTCTCTCTATGTCAGGCAAAGCCTAATACTTACTTGTGGTTCAGTGCCAAATCCACATTCACTGCGCAGGCTACGGAGCAGCCCACCATGGGGTTGTTGCCGATGCCCAGGAAGCCCATCATCTCCACGTGGGCGGGCACGCTGGAGGAGCCTGCGAACTGAGCGTCCGAGTGCATGCGGCCCAGCGTGTCGGTCATGCCGTAGGAAGCAGGACCTGCAGCCATGTTGTCCGGGTGCAGCGTGCGGCCCGTGCCGCCACCGCTGGCTACCGAGAAATAGGGCTTGCCGGCGCGGATGCGCTCCTTCTTGTACGTTCCGGCCACGGGGTGCTGGAAGCGGGTGGGGTTGGTGGAGTTACCCGTGATGCTCACGTCCACGTCCTCCTTCCACAGGATGGCCACGCCCTCGCGTACGTCGTCGGCACCGTAGCAGTTGACGGCTGCGCGCGGTCCCTTGGAGTAAGCAATGCGCTTCACTTCCTTCAGTTCGCCCGTGAAGTAGTCGAACTGCGTCTGCACGTATGTGAAGCCGTTGATGCGGCTGATAATCATGGCGGCGTCCTTGCCCAGTCCGTTCAGTATGCAGCGCAGGGGCTTGTCGGCTGGACGGCTCTTGTTGGCCATCTGTGCAATCTTGATGGCTCCCTCGGCGGCAGCGAACGACTCGTGGCCGGCCAGGAAGGCGAAGCACTTGGTCTCGGGGGTGAGCAGGCGGGCTGCCAGTTCACCGTGGCCGATGCCCACCTTGCGGTCGTCGGCAACGGAGCCGGGGATGCAGAACGACTGCAGGCCCTCGCCGATGTAGTTGGCGGCCTCTACGGCGTCCTTGGCCTTCTCCTTGAGCGCGATGGCGGTGCCCACGACGTAGGCCCACTTGGCGTTCTCGAAGCATATCATCTGGGTCTCTTCGCACGTCTTGTAGGGGTCAAGACCTGCGGCCTCACAAATCTGGTTGGCCTCCTCGATGGAAGCGATGCCGTGGCTGTTCAGGCAGGCAAGTATCTGCTTGATGCGACGGTCTTGGCTCTCGAATTTTACTTCTCTTATCATAATCGTATTTACTATTTAATCATTTACCATTTACCATTTGATACTTTTGCAAATTACCATGTCATTTACCATAACATCACAACTTGTTTACTTTGTTTCGCATTGCAACAATCGTGCTGACGATAATCTTCAGCAGTTCGTGACATTCATTGTGCAGAGCCTCTAACCTCTCTGGCTTCACCATCTCTGTTTCCATGATGATTTCCAGCCAGTGCAGTGTTTCGTCAAGTTCCTCTTCCACCATTTTCAGTTTATTCAGGAAATCCTTGTCGGACTTTCCCAAGAGTGCCGCCCTATAGTTGGCGGATGGCGATGTACCGGAACGTACGATTTGCCTTGCTATTGCATCGGACGAGATTGTCCGAGGCATACAATCTACCATTTTAATAATACGGATGGCAAATTCCTTTAACCGGAGTTTTAATTCGCTGCTTTCCATAACATTCAAATGGTAAATGGTAAATGGCTAAATGGTAAAATTGAGTTAGTCTTTGCGTGGGTCAATCGACTTCACGGCGCCGTCCTCGGGCTTCGTGCGGCCGTAAGTACCTGTAACACTCTTCAGGGCCTCGTCGGCAGGAACGCCCTTCTTCACGGCATCCATGAACTTGCCCATGTGAACGAACTCGTAGCCGCACACCTGGTCGTCCTCGTCGAGGTACATCTTCGTGATGTAGCCCTCGGTCAGTTGCAGGTAGCGCGTGCCCTTCACCTTCGTACCGTAGAGGGTGCCCGTCTGCGAGATGAGTCCCTTGCCCAGGTCCTCCAGTCCGGCGCCCACCATCAGACCGCCCTCCGAGAAGGCGCTCTGCGTGCGGCCATAGACAATCTGCAGGAACAACTCACGCATGGCGGTGTTGATGGCGTCGCACACGAGGTCGGTGTTCAGTGCCTCCAGCAGCGTCTTGCCGGGCAGAATCTCGCTGGCCATGGCGGCGCTGTGGGTCATGCCCGAGCAGCCGATGGTCTCCACGAGGCACTCCTCGATGATGCCGTCCTTCACGTTCAGCGTCAGTTTGCATGCACCCTGCTGGGGAGCGCACCATCCCACACCGTGGGTCAGACCGCTGATGTCCTTGATTTCCTTTGCTTGTACCCACTTGCCTTCCTCGGGGATAGGAGCGGGACCATGGTTGGGACCTTTGGCCACGCAACACATGTTCTGTACTTCTTTTGAATATACCATAATACTTAAATATAAGTGAAAACTTAATGTTTTTCCCTGCAAATATACCTAAAATTAGTGATACCTCCTAATGTTTTCGCAAGTTTTCTTTTGCATGAAAGCCAAATTTGCCATACATTATATAATAAATAAAGGCGAATGCCCTCGGTTAAAAGTTTTTTTAGTATATTTGCACCGTATTGTGTACTTACAAGAGATAATCCTATGAACAAACATGCCCTCCTATTATTTGCAACTATCTTGACCCTGTTCTGTTGCGTTACTGCCCTTGCGCAGGATGTTGATGACTGGTTTCAGTACGGTCGTCCCGAGTGTTTGCATGATACAGAATCGGACGCCCCACGTCATGGGCTCCGTCGCATTGGCTCGCAGGCCACGGCAGCATTGAACGCACAAGGCGTGAGGTATGTTCCCGTCGTACTTGTATCATTCAACGACATAGATTTCTCCGTGGCAGATGTCATAGAGAAAGATGCTGACGGAAATATTACTTCCGTAACAAAGGGTACCGACGCTGAGGTGAATGCCTTCTATCAGAAGTTCTGTAACGGCACGATGGACGGAACGCGCTATACCGGCCACGGCAGTTATGGGAGCATTCGCGACTACTTCGTGGAGCAGAGCGACTCCATCTTCCAACCTATCTTCGAGGTCATTGGCCCCGTGAAACTTGATAGTGCCAGCACGTATTATGGAAGAAACGGTGGGGGCAAGGATGTCAATTTCTCGAAGTTCCGCAACGAGGCTATAGCCAAGGCCATGGAGGTACAGACCGACTGGAGCCAGTTCGACAACGACGGTAACAACACCATCGACATGGTCTTCTTCATCTATGCCGGTGTCGCAGAGAGCAACACCAAAGGCTTGTTCCCCGACCTTATTTGGCCGAAGGAATCCCCAAATGCCACGACCATCAACGGGAAGGTGTTCTCCGTGAGTGCTGCCACTTGTGAGTGCCGTCCTCTGAAGTGGAATGCCGACATGACGGCCGTCGTCGAGACACAGACCGACGGCATTGGCGTGTTCTGCCACGAACTGAGCCACGCCCTCGGGCTGCCCGACTTCTACGACACCAACAATGTGGCCTTTGGCATGGACATTTGGAGTGTCATGGACTATGGCGAATATGCCAGCAACGGCTACTGCCCTGTGAGCTATACAGCCTATGAGCGTGATTTTATGGGGTGGCGCAAGTTGGTGGAACTCACCGAGCCTTGTGTGCTCACCATTCCCTGCTTTACCGATGGCGGCACGGGCTATAAGATAGTCAACCCCGCCAATTCCAACGAATACTACATTATCGAGAACCGTCAGGCCAAAGGGTGGGACAGGGTTGTATGCAGCATAGGGCATGGACTGCAAGTGACCCACGTCGATTTCCTTGCTACGCGCTGGAACAACAACACCGTCAACGCGGATGCCAACCATCAGCGCATGACCATCATTGCTGCCAACAATCAATACCTCGGCACCAACTCTGCAACGTCTTCTGAGCAGTGGAAACAAACCCTGTGCGGCAACCTTTACCCTGGCGACACAGGCAATACCGAACTATCGGACACTTCTACACCTGCGGCAACTCTTTTTACCGGTGAACTGATGGGCAAGCCCCTGCGCAACATCACGGAAAATGCCGATGGCACGGTGACCCTTTGCTTCTGCACCAACGGCAAACTCGACGTGCCTGTGACTGAAGTTGCCAATCGCGAACTCGATGCCTTTGACATCAACCTGGTGACCCAGGAGAATGCCACGAAGTATGTCCTTGAAGTCTATAAGGACGGCACACTTTTGCACCGTGATACGATAGCCCCGATTACTACCACTCCCTTCGTCGCTTCCGTGGTCGGGACGCACATCGACGGTCTCTCCGAGGGCACGAAGGTGGCCTATCGTATCAAGGCCATGGCCGACTCGCCCGAGGACTACATCGAAAGCGACTGGAGCGAACTGCGGGAGGCCACGACACGAACCGCTGTCACCATCACGGTCGATGACCTGACGATGGTCTATGGCGATGACGTGCCTGTGCTGACCTGCACCGCCGATGGCGACGACTACGAGGGTGTTCCGGATTATGCCTGCGATGTGACCTCTACGACACCCGTTGGCACGTACCCCATTAAACTCTCGGCAGGGACTATTGTTTCGCACAACGTGACCTATGTCGATGGCTTGCTTACCATAGAACCTGCACCGCTCACCATTACGGCTCTTAATCTGCAGAGAGAGCAGGGGCAGGAGAATCCTGATTTCGTGGCCAGTTACGAAGGCTTCCGCAACAGCGAAGATGAAAGCGTGCTCACCACGCCGCCCTCCTTCACTTGCCTTGCAACGCCAGAGAGTCCTGTCGGCACTTATGATATTGAGGTCTATGGCGCAGAGGCAGAGAACTACGATATCAGTTATGTTAATGGTGTGCTCACGGTGGTTACCCCTGTTGGCGTTACTTCCTTGCCCGTCAGCGAACAGCGTGTGGATGTCTATTCCGCCAGCGGTATGCTGGTCAGCCATTGCCATGCCGACGAACTGGGACGTATTTCCTTGCGCGCGGGTATATATATAATAAGGTATGCCGACGGCTCGGCACGCAAGGTGCTGATAAAGTAAAACGCTTGCGCTAACGCTAACGATAGCCAAGACTAATAAGATAAGTAGATGAACATAATTAGTTTATACAATCGGTGTTATGTAACTAACTCCCTGCCCAAGGGCGGGGAGTCGGCTGGCACTTGGCGGTCTGTGCAAGAGGCTGTGGTAACTAACACTCCCCTCCCTTTTGAGGGGCAAACGCAAGTCAGGCGTTAGCGTTTGGGGAGCCTGCGACGGAGGGCAGGCAGGGGTGGGGTAGGCACGAGGATACCCGATACAGGCTGGCGCGCAGTTTACCCCACCCCGCCCTCCGGGCACCCCTCCCCTTACGAAAGGGAGGGGAATTAAGTCGCGTCTGCTGCTTATTGTCTTATATACAATTAAATTTGAACAATTGCTTAACGCCCCCGAGAATTATTCCTCGGGGGCGTTATCGTTATCGTTATCGTTATCGTTATCGTTAAGGTTTTCGTTAAGGTTTTCGTTAAGGTTATCGTTAAGGTTAAGGTAGTATCATTACTTCTTACCCCAGAAGTCTTCCTCAGCCTTCTGCTTGGCGATGTAGGCATCGTAGGCAGCCTTGGCGCGGGCATTGGCGGCAGCGTTGCTTTGTGCCGTGCGAATCTTGTCGGCAAGACGGTTGGCAGAACCGCTTACGGTGATGTCGGCAGCGGAGGCCTGGTCACAGAAGTTAAGAGCCTGCGGATATTGTCCGAGTGCCGTATAAACGGCTGCCTTCTTCATGTAAGCCTGTCCGGCGAGGTCGGCATTGTAGCCGACAGCCTTGTCGAGATATACGAGTGCACCGGTGTATTGCTTGCTGTTGATAAGGCTGTTGGCGATGATGAGGGAGATGCGGCCACGGCGTGCATCGGTGGAGCAAAGTTCGATGGCCTTCTCATAGTAGGTGAGCATATCCTGCAACTTACCTTCCTTCTTGCTGTACTGTGCCATGCCAATGGCGGATTCATAGGTGGGTTCAATCTGGTAGGCGTATTCTGCAGCCTTGTAGTAAACTTCGGTGGTGTCGCAATCATTGGCGGCAAGCAGTGTCATGGCCTTGCGCAGGTAGTCGAGGTTTGTCTTGTTGGCCTCTACCTTTGGGGTGAACATGGCAATGAGCTGTTCGGGGTTGGCGGCACCGGATTGTGCAAATACCTGTTCGATGATGCCCAGCGGCCGGTCGTATTCATCTACTATCTTCTGTGCCTTCTCGGGATCTGTCTCCTCCTTGGCCAGTTGGAGCATCTTCTCGCAAACCTCTGTTGAGGACAGGTAGTCGTTGAGGTATTGCTCACGGTAGTAGTCGGGAGCCAACTTGTAAAGGTCGTTGCTCACTGAGAAGAAGTATTGGATATAGAGCCCCTTTACTTCTCGGCCACCTTCCTCGTTAATGGCGTTGATGCCCTTGGCATACATGTCGTAGATTTTCTGGTATGTGTAGTCGTTGCCGTCAACACCGTAGCCATAGATGTGGTAGTAGTTGGCCTTTGCAATGAGCACGTCGCCCTCGGTGGCGCGTCCACGCTTGCCTTCGGGAATGGAGGCGTTGAGGTATTTGAGGTACATCAGGCGCGTGTCGAAGAGGGACATCAGTTCGTCGAGATAGGCTTTCTTTTGTTCAGCGGTAGTGTTCTCGCTCTTGATGAGCTGCCCCAGCATGACGGAGCCTCGGGCGTATATGCTGACACTGGCGATGGGCGCGTTTTGTATGAGCCATTGCCACTGTTCGTGCATCTCGGGCCAATTTTGTCCGTTGTAGTAGTTTCCCATCATGGAGATGTACCCCTGAACCAGTTCTCCCGGGTTGTCGGTGGGTTCGCTGCCGATGTAGGAAACTTCGAGACGCTTGTCGATGTCCGTGAAGTCCACGTTGCCATCGTATTTCTCGTACTGTGCGAAAGCGGGGAGTGCCATCGCGGTTAGTCCAACTGTAAGTGCAATCTTTGTAATCTTCATCTCTTTGATTCTGCTTATTGGTTACACATTAATTATAATATCTGTTTTCGGACTGCAAAAGTATAAATTTAAGTCCAAATTCGCCTAATGTTTTTAGTTAAATATGGTTTAAATCTGAAAATATGATACAATCGGGGCAGAAAAGTTTAATCCTCGTAGTGGTCATAGTGCTTTATCTCGGGTTCCGAATTTCTTTGGACGTAGAAGGAGCACATCCGATGGGCCTCGGCCACCATTCTTTCTTCCAGGGCGTCGCATTGGCAGACGATGGGGTTATGGAACCATTGCATGAATGCTCCGTGTTTGCAATCGAGACAGCGTACCATTGATGTTTTTATGGCCATGGTTACTTTCTTTTGGAGGGTGTGTACTTTGTGCCTGAAGCACGGTTTGCTTTTATGCTTACTTAAATGAAATTGTTTGATTAAGGTGGTTGCGCACGACGAGCGAGTCCCTGTCGAGCCACAGTATTTCTGCCGTGTCGATGCGGGTCATGGTGCCTACCTCCTGCTTCTGCTTGCTGCTGAGGAGCATTCGCCCGTTCCATAGTTGCCAACCGTCGTAGGGTGTGGTCTGGGCCTTATCCCAGATTTCTTCCAGTTGCGTCACATTTATGGCGGTGCGCATGCTCTCTTTGTCCGCCGAGAGCGTCACGGCAAAGCGGTCGCTTGCGTTCCGTATCTCGCCCCTCAGGAGTCCGTCCTCTCCGGAATAGGGGTCGGTGCGATAGAGTTCCAGGGTATCGCCCTGCTCGGTGACGAATTCCAGGGCCGACATGCCCGTGCCGCTTCCCATGCGTCCCCAGACGGTGGAGTCGGGCAGTTGTCCGACGGTGGTGCTGTCTTGGCCTTGGCCGTTGTCTGTGGTGCCGCCTTGCTCTCCTTTGCAGGCAAACAGGAGTGTCATGCTGAGTGCGGCAATAGTGTATGCTTTCTTCATGTGATAGTACAATTCACTTACAAAAGTACAAATAAATAAAGAATGAAGGGTGAAGATTGAAGATTTATTTGTACTTTTGCATCGAATTTCTTATAAAACAATACCGAAAACCACGTTTTTTCCGCTATGCTACTGAATATTCTTGGAGTGCTGTTTGGCATGTTTCTTATTGTCAAGGGTGCCGACATTATGGTGGACGGAGCCTCTGCGATGGCCCGCAAGTTCCGTATCACGGAGGTGGTCATAGGCCTTACTGTCGTAGCCTTCGGCACCAGCATGCCCGAGTTTGTCGTCAGTTTCTTCTCTGCCTTGAGGGGCAGCGGCGACATGTCGGTGGGCAACATCATGGGGAGCAACATCTTCAACTCGCTTGTAATCCTTGGTGCCACCGCCTTTGTGGCTACGGTGCCTGTGAAGCGGCGTTCGCTCTACGTGGACATACCCTGGGGTTTCCTGGCCGCCCTCGTCTGTTGCCTGGTGTGCTTCGATGCCTGGCTGTGGGGTGGGGCGGAGAATATGATTTCCTTCACGGATGCCTTGATTCTTCTTGTCGTCTTTGCCCTCTTCATGGGCTACAACTTTTGGCTGGCACTCCGTTCCAAGAAGGAGATGAAGGTCGTCGAGTCGTCCATGCCGAACTGGGAAATAGCCTTGAAACTGCTGGGTGGCTTGGCCGGGCTCATCTTGGGCGGAAACCTGATGGTGAACTGCGCTTCGAATGTGGCGCGTGAACTGGGTGTCAGTGAGGCCATAATCGCACTCACCATCCTTGCCGCAGGTACGTCGGCTCCGGAACTTGTCACCAGTATTGTGGCAGCCCGCCGTGGCAGCATCGAGATGGCCGTGGGAAATGCCATCGGAAGCAATGTCTTTAATGTATTCTTCGTGCTGGGCACGGCTGGATTGATTGCTCCGTTGAGGGTGAACGATATCCAGCCTGTCGATGTGCTGATGTTTCTGGGCGGTCCCCTTTTCCTGTGGATTGTGGCCTTCCTCTTCCGTCGCATCAATCGGCTGACAGGTTCCCTTATGGTGCTGGCATACGTGGCTTACCTCGTCATCCTGGTGCGCACCGCCCTGGGTTACCCTTCGCCCCTGTAAGAAGCATAGTAATCTTCCCCTCGGAACATTAGTAATGCGAGTCGCATAAGATTACTAATGTTCAGCCGCCCGCCATAGTATCGTTCCGTTCATGGCCAGGGTATCGCATATTGCACAGGCAAGCCATCCTCGATGGGGAGGATGGCTTGCCTGTTGTGTGCAGAGCAGTATGGCTGCTGCTTAGTTCGTGCTTGGCGAGATGCTGGAGGAAGTGCCGCCGCTTACGGTGCCTCCCGTCGTGTAACTGCCCTCCCAGAGGCTGCTGGTCGTGCCGGATACGGAGGTGGCATTATAAACCACGGTTGCCGACGAACCGCTCGTGAGACTTGGGTGGCTGACAAGAATGTTTACGCTGCTCAGGGTCTGCGGCATCTTGTAACTGCAAAGTACCGTGCCGCTGCTGTTCTTCAGGCAGATGTACTTGTCGGAAGTAAGGCTCACGCTCGACACTACGGCATAGGGCTGTGTGGCACTGGTAGGTGCGCCAGCCGTGGAGGTGCTGCCGCCAAAGCCGCCAAAGCCACCTCCGCCACCGCCGCCTTGCGCGCCGCCGACACCGATGAGCACACCGCCGTTGAGAATGAAGTCCGCATCGTCGCAGTCGAAGGCTTCCTCCGGGTCGGAGGTGGAGGTGCCGATGATTACGCCGCCGTTGACCACGATGCCCGTGGTGCCGTCGTTAGAGTCGATGGCATCGTTGCCCGAGGCATGTGCCCAGACATAGCCGTCGTTGAAGGTAATGGTGCTGGCTGCATTGATGGCGTCGTCGTAGGTATCGCCCTCAAAGATGCCACCGTTGAAGGTGATGGTGTTCTTGCTTTCCAAGCCCTCTGCACCGTCGCTCTTGGTGCTCAAGTGTATGTTGCCGCTGTTCACTGTAATGGGACCCATGACCTTGATGGCCTTGGTCGAGCCGATGAAGCCACCGTCGCTTGGACCCATGCCCATGCCGCCTCCGCTGCTCGACTCAGTGCCGATGTATTCTCCTGTAGTGTTCACATCGAGGCTGAGCATATCGTTGCTGGCTCCGCTCTGACCAATGACGAGGCTTGCACCATTGGCACCCGTCACTTCGCTCGTGCCCACCTTGATGCCCTTGCCACCCTTGGCGGTGTTGTTAATCGTGATATCGCCGCCTGTGAGCTGCATGTTGCCGTCGCTCTTGAAACCTACTGAGGCAATGCCGTCGCTCGAGTCGTTGGGGTTAGTGAGTCCGTCGCCGCTCAGCGTAAGGTCGTATGTGCCACCGCTGATGCTTATCGTGCCGTCGCTTCTGATGCCTCGGCTGGCCTGCCCTGTGGCTTGTACTTTCAGGATGCCGCTCACACCTTCGTAGTTGCCGCACTTCACTGCCGAGCAATACGAGATGTCGCTGCCTGCCACGAGATACTTGCCTGTGGCGTAGTCCGTGACATTGCTTCCGCTCAGCACCACCTTACCGTCGGCCTTGATGCCCTTGCTCATTTCGCCGCTGTGGGTCAAGGTCAGTGTGCCGCCAGAGAGGGTAATGTCTGCATCGCTCTTCAGGCAAGAGGATGAGTATGTGTCGCCTTCCTCGGTGGCGATGGTGCCGCCGCTGTAGGTGCTGGTCACATCGCTTATGCTGAAGGTGTAACTTGCGCTCTGCCCCGGACGACTGCTTCCGCTGCTTGTGGCAGTTACGGCGTAGAACACATCTTCACCCGTCAAGTTGAGCGAAAGGTTAGAGGAGGTGTAGGTGCCCGTTGTGGTGCTGTTGCCACCGCCGCCCCCGCCTTGGCTCTGGCTCGTAATGGTGTAGTTGGCCGTGATGTAATAGGTGTCGCTGGTCAATGCGCCGAAGTCGTAGTAGAAGAAACTTGCCGAGGAGGTGCCGCTGCCCACGCTCACTTGGTCAGAAAGTGTGGCTATGAGTGTGCCGCCGCTCTTGTAGAGGCTTGGGTTGCCCCAAGAGATGCTGCTGCTCGACTGTCCGCCGGGGTTAAAGCCTCCTTGACTGCTGCTGGTTGTCGTTGCGGGCAGGGAGATGTAAAACTTGTAACTCGATGTCGTGGTGCTTCCACTGCTCGCTCCCGAAGTGTCGAGTACGCCGCCGGCTCCGTAGGCGTTGATGGTAAGGTCGCCGCCTTGGATGTCAATGTTGCCGTCGCTGCTCAGTCCCTTGCCGCCGTCGGCAGAGTTGGTAATGGTGATGGTGCCGTCCGTGATAGTGATGGCACTGTCGGCACGGAGTGCAGTCACATAACTGGCATCATAGACCTCGTTTAGGTTCTCGTCTAAGGTCGTTTCCACCGTGTAACTGCCCGTTTGGGTGATGCCAATCGTGCCTCCGTCGATGTCGATGTGGTAGTCCGACTTCAAGGCCTTGTCCGAGTTGCCCGAGGTAGTGATGGTGATGTCGCCATCGGTGATGTGCAACGTCGAGTCTGCCTTCAAGGCTGCCGAACTGGCACTGGTTACTTCCAGGTCAAGTGTGCCGCCGTTGATGAGCAACTTACCGTCGTCCTCGCTTGCGTCTAACTTCAGTTCTGCCTGAATGCAATCGCTGCTGACGCCCGACACACTCACCGTGCCACCGTTCATTTTGAAGTATTGCTCCACGTGGATGCCGTCGCCATTTGCTCCATCTATGGTCAGAGCCCCCATAGTCTTCTTAAGCAGCATGTATTCCTTGCAGGTGATACCATGCTTCGTGTTGCCTGTCACCGTCAGGCTTCCCCCCTTGCTCACCTCTAAGTGGCCTTTGCAATAGAAGGCTCCCTTGAGGCTGTTGGTGCCGCCATCCGCGAGGGTGTTCTCTGTGCCCTCTGCCAGTTCCAGGGCAATGCGCTTGCCGCACTTGATGGCTATGGCTGCTCCGTTGGTGTTGGTTAGCGTAACTCCATTCAGTACGAGGGTGGTCTTGTAGGAACCGTTGTAGGTGAAGGAACCATCGGCACATGTGCCTTGCAGCACCGTTACACGTTCTTCGGTGGTGTTGGTGCTGGTGACGGTTACGTTGCCACCATCCACGGTCACCTCTACGTCTGTCCACGACGAGGGCTTCTTATAGGTGGTTGCGTCGTCGCTATAATATATATATAATGTATCGCTTTCCTCCTCGCTCACTTCCACCCAGGGCGTTTTCCCCAGTACCATATCTACCAGGGTGGCGATGTCCTTTGGGTCAAATGTATTGTCTTGGTTTACATCAGTGAGCGATGCGTCGTAGTTCGTTTCAACGCCAATGTAGATGTTTGTCAGTTTCGTGATGTCTGCGAGGGTCAGTTTGCCGTCGCCGTTCATGTCGCCTAAGTACTTCGGATAGGCCACAATGAGCCCCAGAAGCAGGCATGTCAGTGCAAGAAAGTACCTTTTCATGTTAGTTTGTTCCCTTAAAAACCTAAAAATCGGGTGCAAAGTTACACGCTTTTGTGGGAAAGGACTATAACGAAAAGGGGATAATATTTATCAAAATGTCTTTTGGCGCTATTTGGGTATGGTGCGGAATGTAAGGCGCGAGGGCAGTTTGACAAGTTTCTTTCCCTCCACCTTCTTCATAACCACGCCGCCTTGAAGGTCTGCCTGATAGGTGGAATCCGACAGGCAAGTGAGGCGAATGCGCTGTGTCTCGCTTCCTTGGTCGTTGGATAGGCGCAGGGTGGCCTCGCGGTCGCTTTCAATCTTGAACGAGGTTACCATCCACAAGCCATATATTCCCTTGCCGCTCATGTAGCCGTTCATGGGGCCAAACATCTCCATGCCAGGGACATTGATGGACTCGTCGTAGAGGTCCAGGCATAGGTTTATGCCCTCCTCAATCTGGCTTTCCATTTTCAGTCGCCAAGGTTCTTCCGCAGGCATTTTTTGCGTCGCAAACAGGCAACCAAGTGTAAATAGGGACAGAAGCATTGTTCTCATGGCTGCAAATTTACATTTTTTGCGTCATATAAGATAGTATTTCTGTATGTTTTTTAATACTTTTTACACACATTTCGCCATAATAGTTTCATATTTTAAAATAATTAAGTATCTTTAGCGCGATTTTATGTAATTATTTACCTAATTAACTATAAATTACTATCAAATCATGAGACTCAAGACACTTTTAGTTGCGTTGCTTGTTTCCGTCGGTATGATGGCGGCAAACACGGTGACGACAAGGTCAACTACGATTTCTTCGGAAGTCACGGTGAATGCAAACATCGATTACACCATCACGGCTTCTACGCCGTTCAGTGGTAATGGTACGCTGAACATTCCCAGTGCTTCGATGGAGCACTCCGTCATCATCTTCAAGAGTGTGAAACCCTCTGTGGTGATAAGCACATGGCTGAAGTACATCCGCATCAATGGTGCAACGGCTGTGGACGGCACGAACTGCCAGGTGCGCATGTACAACAAGGGTGCTATCGTGTTCCCTTACTCAAGCAGTTTCTCACCGCTTACTTGCTACACGGCGACGAACTATGGCGGTGCCAACTGCGCCACCTATACCACGGGCAGCGACGGCGGGTACATGAAGACCCTGACACAGGCCACCCTGCTCAACAACATCAAGTCGTTCAAACTGAAGCGCGGCTACATGGTCACCTTCGCCACGGGTACTGCCGGCTGGGGCTACAGCCGTTGCTTCGTGGCCGACACGGAGGACTTGGAGATGGACCTCCCTGCCGTGCTCTCCGGCAAGGTGTCTTCCTATCGCCTGTTCCAATGGTACAACTTCGGTAAGTCTGGTATTGCCAACAACACCGACGCTTCTGTGTGCAGTGCCCTCAACGTGCAGGGATGCTACACCTACAACGTGGGCGATGGCAGCAACATGCCCGACACGGAGTGGCTCAGCCATAAGATACATAAGTGGTGGCCAGGTGTGGCTGATTGCGGCAAGAACGAGTATTCCTGCACCATGAAGACCGACAATGAACCTGCCAACAGCGGCGACGAAAATCCCGCCACCGTGGCCGAGGTGCTGGGCTACTGGGAGGATGCCATGCGCACGGGCATGCGCCTCTGCTCCCCCTCCACCTACGACGGCTCGAACAACAAGGAATGGTTCGACGAGTTCTTTGCTGCCATTGATGCTCGTGGCTGGCGATGCGACATCTACGACATCCATTGCTACTGGGCCAGTTTCAGCGGACTGAGCACCCATTATAACTACTACAACCGTCCCTTGCTCATCAGTGAGTGGATGTGGGGTGCCTCGTGGAATTCGAATGGTGCCTTTGCCAGTGGTGTTACAGACGCACAGATTGTCAGCAACACCAGCAGCATCCTTTCCACGCTGAACAGCACAGCCTACGTCGAGCGCTATTTCTATTGGAACAGCGAGTCTAAGGCCAAAATCTATAATGGCGGCATCACTACCCTTGGGCAGACCTACGCTGCCACGGATGGCGGCTTGGGCTACAACAAGTCATACGAATACGTCCCCGTGGTCGTTATGAGCAATCCTTATTCTCTGACGGGAACCATCTCGGGCAACAGCATCAGTCTTGCTTGGAAGAGCCCCAACGGCGACATAGCCGATGAGGTAAAGATACAATACAAACTCTCCAGCGCCTCGTCCTGGACGACGCTTGCTTCCCAGCATCCTGCCGACAAGACCAGTCGCTCAGATGCCAACAATACGTACACGGGCACCCTCAACAATGCCTCGAACTATCAGTGGCGCGTGGTGGAGGTGTACAGCAGCACGGAATATCCCTCGGGCATCATCCAGGTGGCAAGCACCTCGGCTGAGGTCGCTAATATTACTTACCTGCCTGCCAATGTCAGTGACTTCTACTTCCAGTTCTACTCGAAGGAGGCCTCTACCGACCTCGTATGGGCAGTGGCTGCCAGCGGTGAGGACCGTGTGCAGTATAAGGCTTATAACAGCAACCATGCAAGCGACCTCTATCAACTGTGGGAATTGGAGCCCAACAGCAACGGAGGCTACTCCCTGCGCAACCTCGGTGAGTATGGCTACCTCATCGCCAGCCCTGTTTCTTGGAACTTCGTGACCCGCAACAGCAACTACACCGTGGAGGCTGCCCAGACAGCCTACGGTTTCACGTATAACAGCAGCGGCGACTATTGGGTATGTAACAACCTTTACCACGGTTTGTATGTGGGCCTGTGGGACAACGACAAGAATTTTGCCGCAGGTGAGACGTTGGCAGGTAACCGCGCCAACGAAACCGAGGCCGACCATCTGGGCATCCGCATGATTCCGCGCTCCCTGGTGTTCGACCAGAACGTAACGCCCAACTCCACGCCCGCGGCTGGCACCAGTTACTATGTCTATAATGTCGATGCCGGTATGTTCCTCACCAAGGGTAACTCCTACGGCACTCATGCCAGCCTTGGTTCCAGTGGTCTCAAATGGACGCTCTCGCAGCCTGCTACGGGCTACTACTCCCTGTACAACGAAGACAACGGCTATCTCTATGCCAATGGCCAGGACGGCCTCTGGGTGGACGGCCTTGAATCCCTCGGTGTGAACACCACGGGCGGCGACCTCACTTCGACGTATCTCACCAATGCCGACTTCTCGGGCAGCACCGCTACGACCTCCACCATATATGGCTACGGAAAGGACGGCACGCCTTACGGCTATCAGACGGTGACGGGATGGACCTCCACCGTAGTTGCAGGCGACAACACCAACTCGTCCTATCCAAACTCTGGTCTGGTGGGTGGCGTCTTCTCCTACGGCTCCACGGCGAAGATGCAGGGTGGTGGCTATGCCGCACCTTCGGCTGGTCCGGATGGTGCGACTGGCAACTGCCTGGGTCTCCTGGGCGTATGGACCTGCGGTGGCTACTACTACCAGAGCGTAACTTTGGCTGCAGGTAGTTACACGCTTACCTATAAGGTATATAACCAGAGCGGCACGTCGGCAGTGGGCAAGAATTACTTTGGTTTCATCGCGGACAGCGGTACCGAGTATCTGTCCACTCAGACCACGTTCTCGACGGGCTCATGGCTCACCATTACTGTTTCCTTCACGCTTACAGCCTCCACGTCAGGTAAAATCTGCATGGGCTATAAGAGTGCAGGCGGAGGCTCGGATGCCAACCCTCACCTCTTCGTGGATAACGTGACCCTCCTGACTTCCGTTTCGACGACCGTCACCCACGATACGCAGAACAGCCGCTTCTTCACCCTGACGAAGCAGAGCGACGACACCTACGTCATCAAGGTGGATCCCACCAATCCCAACCTCGGCACCTCTGCCCTGGGCAACTATCCCATCGGCTTCGTGGGCGACATTGCCGGCACTCCATACGTGCTGACCTCTCCGCGCGACACCTATCACAGCGGCCTCGGCACCAAGTGGCTCTTCATGAGCGAGTCGGCCTACATCGTCTATCGTGGCAAGACTCAGCAGGCTGCGGCTGCCCGTCAGCAGATGTGGCCTATGGTCATCGCCGCACGCAGTGCCGGAGTTGGCAGCGACGAGATTGCCGTCTATGAAGACCCCGCCTCCACGTCGGAAGAGATTGCGACCGCTATGGAGAGCCTGAAGACGAAGATACTTGCCGTGGAGGCCAGTGAGGAGAACCCTGTTGACTACTCCTTCCTCATTACTAATAATGACTGTGGCAGCAGTTCGCACGAAGGCTGGACGCTTGATGGTTCTTGGGGCTCGAACACCTCCTTCTACCGCAACGGCAATGCTCTGCTCACCAACCGCTTCTACGAGTCGTGGGTTAGCAGCACAGGAAGCCTTTCTGACCGCAGTCTGTCGCAGACGCTCAATGGTCTGGTCGGTGGCGACTACCAACTCTCCTTCGATGCCATTGTCACGAAGCAGAGCGACGCTACCGCCACCGTCACGGGAGCCATACTCTATCTGGGCGACCAGGAAGTAGAGTGCAGCACGGCTGACGGAGTGCCGCAGACCTTCACCACGCCCACCTTCACGCTTCAGGATGGCAATCCCCTCATGCTCGGCTTCAAGTTGGAGAGCACCACGGCCAACTGGGTGGCTTTCGACAACTTCCGTCTGACCTATCTGGGAACTTCCCTCCTCCTGGGCGACGTGGACAACGACGGGGAGCTCACCTCTGCCGATGTCGTAGCCATTGCGCGCATACTCACGGGACACACTGCCGCCCCCGATGGCACGCCTTATAACCTCGAGGCTGCCGACGTGAACGGAGTAAATGGTATAACCATCGCAGACATCACGGCACTGGTGAATATACTGCCATAAGAGTGCGGTCAAACACAGTAATCAGGGCAGGCTCGTAAGGGTCTGCCCTGATTCTTCTATGTCCAGAGGTTGAGTCAATAATATAATAATATATATTACTGTCCGCTAAACCTGATTTTCCATTCTGAACCAGTTTTTGAATCAGCAGGTTCAGAGTTTCAGAGCATTTCCAAGCCCCCCTGTCACT
>FLNZ01004455.1_pt1 | contig 18327 bp, 22 predicted proteins | sample 1140391 | NCBI WGS metagenome assembly FLNZ01 (sample SAMEA3878171, study PRJEB12797) | bioreactor metagenome | biome: Moose rumen | place: Sweden | collected 2011-10
AACTTCGAGACCTATCAGGCCAACCGCCTCAAGTGCCGCTACCGTGGCGACGACAAGAAGACCCACCTGTGCCACACCCTCAACGGCTCGGCACTGGCATTGCCCCGCATCGTTGCCGCCCTGCTCGAGAACAACCAGACTCCCGAAGGCATACGCATCCCCAAAGCCCTGCAACGCTACACAGGCTTTGAGATAATAGATTAGGGTGATTCAGTTCACTGTGCCACGGCTTAGAAGTGGTGGCATAAGGCTTATTCCTAATTGTGGATAAAAAACCATCCCAAGGACATTCTTGGGATGGTTTTTAGTCACTATACCTTGATGACTTTTTTGTTGTTCATCAATCTAGGTCAATTAATTTAAATCTGTAAGCCTTACCTATTAGTTCGGCAACGTTGCGCGAGTCAGTCTTGTGCAACAATTGCTTGCGGTGATACTGAACAGTATTGATAGAGATATACAGCTTCTCAGCTATCTCGCGGCTGCTCAAACCCTCGACAAGAAACCTTAGAACTTCACGTTCTCGCACCGTTAAATCTTTACTGGTGTTTGTCATTTGATTGTCATGTATTAAATTTCAATAATTTGCATCGCAAAATAAAAATATAATTACATTATTTCCAAATAATTAGAAAGATTTTTATCGTTTTTTTATCAAAACTACCCCTTTTAGTAGCAAAAATGTGATAGCATTGACAAATAAATGTATTATTGCAGTTTTTGTGTATAAATATAACCTATAATTTGTAATAGCAGAGACCAAAATAACACAGAAAAGCATTTTTTTTGAAAAAAAAGTGCTAAAAAATTTGCCAGTTCAAAAAATGTGTGTAACTTTGCACCGCAATTCCAAACTGGTGCGTTAGTTCAGTTGGTTAGAATGCCTGCCTGTCACGCAGGAGGTCGCTGGTTCGAGTCCTGTACGCACCGCAGTGGAGAGAGGAGAAGAGCGAAGATGTGCTTCGGCACTATTCGCTCTTTCTTTTTTTATTTCTTTGTCTTCTTGAAGTATTCTCTCTCGGCTTTTACTACTCTTGGTGAGAGGAGCAGAATGGCTGTCATGGTGCAGCATGCCATGAGGAAGAATGCGATGTCCATAAATCCCACCACCACTTTCAGAGGAACTACTGCAGCCACCACAATCATCGCGAGATAGTAGTAGTTGTAATATTTTGCGTTCTTTGCGCCAAAGAGGAAATTGGTACACTTCAAGCCGTAGTAGCTGTAGGTGAACATGGTGGAGAAGGCGAAGAAGAACACGATAATCATGAGCAGGTAGTGGCCAATGTTTGGTATGAGTTGTTGCCAGGCTCCGAGGGCTATAGCCAGGCCTTTAGGGTCATTGCCCACGCCTATGTAGTTGCCGGCGATGATGATGGGGATGGCGGTGAGGGTGCAAATCAGTCCTGAGTCGATGGCTGGCCCGAGCATGGCGATGAGTCCCTCGCGCACTGGCTCGGTGTTCTTGCTGGCACCATGCATCATCGAGGCGGTACCGATACCTGCCTCGTTGACGTAGGCGGCACGCCGCGCGCCGATGAGCGCCACATAGGCAAAGCCTCCCAGTCCTGCCTCAAAGGTGAACGCTCCCTTGAAGATTGACCCGAAAACTCCCGGTATCTTGTCATAATTCATGACCATTATCACCAGTACCATAATGAGATAGAGCGCCACCATGAGAGGCACCATCTTAGATGCTATGGCGGCGATGCTCTTGATTCCTCGCAGAATCACGGCAGCCACGATGGCGACCATGATAACACCCATGATGAAACGCAGCCAGGGGGTGTTCTCAATGCCCATAGGAGTGGTGAAGACCGTGGTCACCGACTCCACGAGCTGGTTGGCTTGCCACACGCACAGGGTGCCCACCAGTCCGAAGATGGCGAACGCCACGGCAAGGGGTTTCCATTTCTCTCCCAGTCCTTTAGTGATGATATACATGGGTCCGCCCTGCACCTCGCCGGCGCTGTCTTTGCCCTTGTACATGATGGCGAGGGTGCCCTCAAAGAATTTGGTGGTCATTCCCACCAGCGCGCTCACCCACATCCAGAATATCACGCCTGGGTTGCCGTTGCCCACGGTCAATGCCACCGCTACGCCGGCGATGTTGCCCATTCCCACCGTGGCGGCGATGGCGCTCATCAGAGCTTGGAACGAGCTGATTTGTCCTGTCTCTTTGCCGCTGTCGGCAGCTTGCTTCTGTCGCAGCACGCCAATGGCTTGTGGCAGTCGCCTGAGCGACACCGCCCTCGAAAAGATGAACAAAAACAGTCCGCCGCCTATTAGCAGCAGGAACTCGGGATACTCGCACAGCGCGTCGGCCGTGGAGATAATAGCATTTCCTATTTTATCGAAGAAATCGGTCATGATACAATTATGTCTAAATTATTATAGAGGACAAGTGAACGAGAGGACAAGTGAACGAGAGGACAAGTGAACGAGAGGACAAGTGAACGAGAAAACGAGAGGGCAAGAAGTGGATTAAAATTTTGCGCCAGCGCCGGCACCGCCAAAGTCGCCGCCGCCGTACTTGTACTTGTAGGGCTCGGGTTCGTCGGGCTTAGTGTCGTCATCGTTATTGTCTTCTTCCTCTTGTTGCTCTTCTTCCTCAACAGGCTCTTCTTGCTCAGGACTTGCCGCCATTGCCGAGGCAGCACCCGTTGCTGCCATTGCGGCAGTCTCGGTGTCGCTGTCGCCGGCTGGTTGCTGCGGCAGGTTCTTCTTGTTGCGCTTTCTCAGGAATGAGAGTCCGCCAATCGCTGCGGCTATTCCACCCAGGATCCACCATCCGTTGCTGCTCTTACCTTCATTGTTACCGCTTTGGCTCGCGGCAGCTTGCGCTTGCTCATATTCTTCGATGACGATAGGCTCGATGTAGTTGACTGCCTCATCGATGCCACTGGCATAGTCGCCATCCTTGAAATGCGGCACCATGAGAGAGTCGATGATGTAACGGCATTTCACATCGGGCAGAGCGCCTTCAAGCCTGGGACCAGGTTCGATGAACACTGCGCCACCTCCTTTGTCGTTCCTGGGTTTCACAAGAATTATCAGGCCGTTGTTAGACTTTTTGTCGCCGATGCCCCATTTCTTGCCGAGCTGGGTGGCAAACTGGTTGGCTTCGAGTTTGCCCAAGTCGTTGACGGTGACCACCACAATCTGGTTGGTGGTGCGTCGTGATAACGTGTCGAGCTTGGTATTGAGGGCATTTACTAACGAGTCGTTCTTAATGATACCCGCCATGTCGATGACGGGCATCATGCTATCGGGTCTCTCTGGCACCTGAGCCAAGCTCACTTCCCCGACCATGAGGGCTAATGCAATTAATACTATTTTAAAAAGCTTCATCTCAAAGATAAGTGTATATTGTTAAGTCTTAGATAAACTAGAATTTCTAGATTATCTAGAGTAGTTTCTCGAAACAAAAAACTATGAACTATAAAATTACCAGCTACCTCCTGCTCCGCCGCCGCCGAAGCTGCCGCCGCCGAAGCCGCCCCAGCCGCCGCTAGAGCTGCCACCGCCCCAACTGCTGCCACCGCTGGACCGTCCACTGCCGAAGCTTCCCGGGAAGATGACGGGTCCGCCGGTGTAGGTGCGGGTGTTGGTGCCGGTTCCTGTGCCGCCTTTCTTCATTGCCACCACAATGAGGCAAATAATGGCAATCATCACGATGAGTCCGAGAACAGCGTCGCCTGCGTCATCGCCCAAGTATTCCTCCTTGTTGAACTCGCCCTTCATGGCGGGCATGATTACAGCAAGGGCGTCCTTGATGCCGCCGGCGTAGTCGTCTTCCTTGAAGTGCGGCACCATCTCCTTCTCGATGATGCGTTTGCACAGTACGTCGGGCAGTACTGCCTCTACGCCGTAGCCAGTGGCGATAAATACGTTTCCTCCCTCACTCTCGGTCTTTACCTTGATGAGAATCACCACGCCGTTGTTGTCGCCTTCGTGGCCCACGCCCCAGTCACGCCCTAGCTGGGTGGCATATTCCGATATGTCGGCTCCACCTATCGAGGTCACCGTCATCACCAGGATTTGATTGCTTGTGGTGCGAGAGAAGTACTCCAGCGAGTCCTCGATTTCCTGCGCTGTGGCAGGGTCGATGACTCCTGCCAAGTCCCACAGCAGCTTCTTCTCGGTGGGCTTGTCGGGGACGGCAGTCACGGTGCCGTTGTCGCCTATCGCGGCAGCCGGCATTTTCTTCTCTACCTCTTTTTGACGCTCCGGGGTTGACGACGTGGACTCACCACGGGCTGGCAATGCCACAAAGAGCAGCAATACCGCTACGAGGAAATGTGTGATTGTTTTATTCTTCATAGGAAATCTCGTTGCTAAGTTCGTTAACGTCGTCGTCATCACTGGGGAAATAGGCTTTCAGCTTTGCGCCCACGCGGGCTATGACGGCGCACAGACCGGTGGCGGGGTCACCCTGCTTGAAGTGGGAGAGAAGAATGTCTTTCTCCTCGTCCCAATAACTTGGTGAGACCACTTCGTCGATGCCGCTGTCGCCAATGATGGCAAACTTGCGGCTCTCAAACGCCACGAAGATTAGCACGCCGTTGCGGTGGCGCGTCTTGTACATCCCCAGGCGGTTGAAGGCGCTGATGGCATCGCGCATCACGTCGTCGCTGCACTCGGGAGTGAGGTGTACCCTGATTTCGCCCGAGGTCATCTTCTCGGCCTCGCCAATGGCCGCCACCACACGTCCCTGGTCAGCTTTACTGATAAAGTTGTCGAGTTGCATAGTTTTGTTAGTTAAGTGGGGAGAGGAGAGAGTTAAGAGTGGAGAGTTAAGTGGAGATAGGTTGATAAGTGTTAAGTGCATAGAGTTAAGAGTATTTGGGCTTAACACTTTACACTTTACACTTAACACTTTACACTTATTGCTTATTGCTTATTGCTTGATTATTTAGTCCTCAAGCATGTTTTCCACGTTAGGCACTTTGTCGGTGCCTTCCTCGGCCTTGAACTGTGGTTTAGCCTTGAAACCGAAGATGCCGGCAACGAGATTGCCTGGGAACAGGTCGATGTTGGTGTTGTATTCTTTAACTTTCTCAATGTAATCCTTTCGAGAAGTGTTGATGCGATTCTCGGTGCCTTCCATCTGTGCCTGGAAATCTTTGTGCAGGTCTTCGGCCTTCAGGTCGGGATATGCCTCGTGAACGACATTGATGGCAAGATTGAGTTGCTCTTTCAGCTTCTTCTGAGAGTTGAGATAGTTCTGGATAGACTGCTCATCGTTGGGGTCAACTTTCACACTCTTGAGTGCCTGAGCCGAATCAGAGAGGGCCTGCATCTGCTGCAATGCCTGGTCTTGCTGCTCGTTGTTTCTCACGCCGGCACGTGCGTTGGTAACACCCTGGTAGGTCTCTTTCTCGTGCTTGTCATATTTCTTCACGTTGGCAGCAATAGTGGTATAAAGGTCGCTGCGGCGTTGATAGTCGGCCTCAACCTTCGACCATGCGGCGTCAACTTCTTTTTCTTGAGTTACAAAACTGTTGCGCTTGCTGCAACCATATCCGCAAAGAATAACCGCAAGTGCGATTAAAATAACGAGACCCTTGCTGAGTCCGAAGCAGCCCTTAGCAGCGCCACCCAAAGAGAGGTTGTTCACTGGAGTTTGATTGTTTGCTCCCATGTTTGCAGGTTGTGGCATGGGATTGTTGTTAGTGTTCTGATCCATGATTTTAATGTATTAAAATAGTGATTAAATATTTTTTTGTAAAAGTAGTGCTTTTTCTTGAAATATGCACAAATTTTGGGGCAAAAAGTGTGATAAATCACCTTACTTTATCAAATAAGTCATCAATAAGCACCTCATTTTGCTAAGTTGTAGCCTCTTGTCTTTTACCATAACGACCAATAGCTTAGCAGTTTTCTAGAATGTTGTTTTTGTTAAAAAGGGTAATATTGTTGCATTGGGGGTTAAAAAAGGCGCATTTCTTAGCGGTAGCACAATGCGCTTAAAATATATTACCTACATTTGCAAAGAATTCAAAAAATAGGTAATTAAACTTAAAATAAAGGGTAATATGAAGAAAATTTTTTTCGTGCTGTCGTTACTGGCAGCGGCGGTGAGCGCCCAGGCTGGCGGCTTGCTGCATAATACCAATCAACACATCGCTTTCCAGCGCATGATGGCGCGTGGAGCAAGTCACGAAATCGATGCCGTTTACACCAACCCCGCAGGTATCGCTTTCATGGACCATAACGGTTGGGCACTATCGCTCAATATCCAGAGCGCTTATCAAACCCGCAACATTGATGCTACAGTGATGACTCCTGCCGGAATGGGATTGTTCCCTAACGATACCTTTAATAAAAAATATAAAGGCAACGCTGCAGCTCCTATTCTTCCCTCGGCCTACGCTGTTTACAAGACTCCAAAATGGGCAGTTTCAGGATTTATTGGCGTAGTGGGTGGTGGCGGCAAGGCAACTTTCGACGATGGTCTGCCACTCTTTGACGTGGCAGTGATGGCAGGCACTTATATGGGATTATCATCTATCGGTACCATAGGTCCCGACCAATATGACATTGATGGCTATATGCGTGGCAAGCAATACATCTTTGGTGGTCAACTTGGTTTCTCCTATAAGTTTAACAAGCACTTCTCGGGATATGCCGGATTTCGTGCCAACTATTTTAGTGGTAATTATAAAGGCTATGTCAAGGCTACAGCCCATCAGGACCTGGCCGCCAAGCTTCAAGCCATAGGTGCGGCTACGGTCAACCAGCAGCTCGTGGACATGGCTGGCGAGAATGGTATCGCACACATCGCGCTTAATTGCGACCAAACAGGATGGGGCATCACTCCAATCCTGGGTGTCAACTTCAAGTGGAAAGGCCTCACCGTGGCAGCAAAATATGAGTTTAAGACCAACCTGAACATTGAAAACGATGCCAAGGAAGAACCCATAGCACGGCCGGAGCAATATAAAAGTGCCATCGAGCCCTATAAGCACGGCGTGAACACCCCAAGCGACATCCCTAGCGTGCTCTATGCCGCTGTGGGCTATGAGTTTATCCCCCGCAAGCTGCGCGGCACCGTGGAGTATCACTACTATGACGACCGTCACGCCGACATGGCAGGCGGCAAGAACAAGGAGCTCACTCACGGCACCCACGAGATTCTCGCCGGAGTGGAGTGGGACATCAACAAGACCTTCACCGTGAGTGCGGGCTTCCAGCGCACCGACTACGGTCTGAGCGACAAGTACCAGAGCAACACCTCGTTCTCGTGCGACAGCTACTCCATAGGTCTGGGTGGCGCCATCAACGTCTCAAAAAATGTGAAGGTGAACCTGGGCTACTTCTGGACCACCTACAGCGACTACAAGAAAGAGATGACAGCCGCCTATGGTGGCTACAACGGCATTGCGCCAGCGATTACCGGCACCGACGTGTATAGTCGCACCAACAAAGTCTTTGGCGCAGGTGTTGATTTCAAGTTCTAAGCTTGTAATGACAGGTCAGAAAAGAGAGCTTGTAAAAACTTCCTCTAAAATACAAACAACTGAATTATCTGATTGTTCTGATTTTACACAAAAAATGAGACACTTGGGATCAAAGCCCAAGTGTCTCATTTTTTGCATAAAGGTTGCAAATCAAGGCAATACCATAGCACCTTTTAGCACGAGATACACCACGAGCAAAACGGCTAATACTATAAAACCAATGCTGATGATTCTGTTTTTATTGTCATAAAAACAATCACCTTCTAACTCAAAGGAGTTCATGACGTTAAAGAGACCGCCGGCAAAGATGATAGAGGTTATAATCGCACTTATACCATAAGGTATAGGTTCTTCTACCGGGTGCTTTACGGCAGCTATGTCCTTAATTGTTGATGCACATACAAAATAGTAAAGCACAGCTCCAATAATTGCAAAAGCGACACCTGCTGCAATATAGACTTTTTGTCGTTGAGTGATTTTCTCTTTCTCGCTTCGTTGCATTGACAATCTGTCATTGACTTCTTCATAAATGCCTTGTATGAATTTAAAACCAACAAATAAGAAATTGGCAGAAACGATGAATAGAATTACAAGTGTTTTCATTATTATTTCATTTTTATGGTTCGAGTTCTAGTTTCACTGCTGCTTCTAATTCTTTTTTGATATTCCTGCAGGCATCACGTAGTTCCTCCGATGGGTTCGCATCAAAAAAACGATAAATGGCGAGCCCGATAAACAATAGTAAACCAAAGAAAATGATCATGTTTACTGTGTCATCTCCCTTTGCCAAGATTTTTGAGCAACCTATAAATAACACAAAAAGAAATATTGATAGGTAATAAAGCCAACTAATACTCGATCTGGAGTAATAAATCTTTAACCTATATCTGTCGTCAGTGACCTGAATATCGCAATGCAGATTATATTCTATTAAGAACAGACGTTTCTTTGAAAAAATCAACATGTTGCTATTAAAACTATTATCATAATAACCGTAAGGATTGGCGATTTTGTTTTTGATAATGTTTTTGGTTTCCTCTTCACTGAATTTTGATCTAAAAAAAATCTCTTCGGCATGTTGAATGCCGTCAAAAGCTTCGTCTTTCATAATTGTGTCATTTTTCTGAGTTTGTTATACGATATTCAATTTGAAAACTGCATGCAAGATGAGTGGGGATTGTCAAAATGGTTTTATAGTCATTTATATGCCACTTGTAAATGATTCCATCTCGACCTTCTTTCTCTTCATCGGGTTCACCAAATTCGGCGCGAATGGTATTAACCAAATCTTCATATTCTGTGCTGAAGAAGTTGCGTTCAGCTTTAAAGACAGGAGGAACACTATCGGTGTAAACAGAAATGTGTATAGATTTCACGTTGTATCTGCCCTCTGTACTGATGTGACAGGACTTTACATCGATGAAATCTTTTACTCCCTCTGTCTCCCATCCTTCCCATGTCCTGAGCCAGTCGCGGGCAAAGGTCTTGATGTCGGCAGTTTTGTTCTGGTCACAATAGTTCAAGAATGTGAGACACTCTTCACGCAGTCCTGATTCGTGTCCAACTTTGGGTTCAACTGTATAGGTTGCGGGATCATACTTCTTGTGTTGGCAAGAGGTGACGAGTCCTAAAAGGCATAGAAAAACAAGTATTTGTCGCATAGCAAATGAAAGAATTTTGGTTAGATGAGAATTTTTGGGGGGATTAATGTAAATACCTAAATCCCCCCAATGTGAGAGTCAAAGAGTACCATCAAAAAAAGATATTTTGACACTTGGATCAATAATCTTAGCTCACCCTACAATCAATCATTTAGGTGTTCATAACCAAGTTTCATTAACGCATTCATCCTTTGAAGAGAATTTACAGCTTTTTCGAGGTCATTATTAATTGATGAGACATCGAAAAGTTCTTCACCTGTCACAGTGTTAACATAAATAGTACCCCAGGCTTGACAATATCTATATCCGTCCCATATATTCCATTCGGTCCACCCTATAGTTGCTTCACATCTCATATTACTGCCGTTAACTCTTATGGATGAAGGGTCAATTCTATACCATCCATCTTTGCCACTAAGGGGAGAAACTGCATTCATTGCTTTTTGAGTAAGGCGACTTGCAGCGTTTTTGGCGGCTTCTTCGTAGGTAAGCGCTGCTGAGTTGAAATTTAGGCATCCGATAACCAAAATCAAAAACGAGAGTAAAAATCTGTCTTTTTTCATATTCAATTTGCTTTAGGTGGGTTCTATGAATTCTTTTTTGAGCCGCAGAAAAGGCGAACCCATTTTACCCTTTCCTTGGTCTGTTGATTACAATTGCAAAAGTTGCTATTAATCAGTTTTTATATTTGCTATTTGTTCATGAATCTTGGTAGTGAAAGTCATGGGGTGGCTGATGTACTTGTATTTATTTTCCACTTCACCAGTTGTCACATTCACGGTGCCAAAGTCAAGGATGCGTCCGAGTATAGACTGGTCAACCTGGACACCCTCACACTTGCGCAGCAATAGCTCATGTGACTTCCTGTTAATAATTCCACGCTTGAAAATCAGTCGATGGGATGTGACAACATATTGGCGACCACCATAAATCGATACCGCCCAGCCAAAAGCGAAGATAAGGATAATAGCGCAAATGCATACTACCGCCACTGGATCAATTGGCAGAAGCATAGCCCCAAAAGCAAGTAATGCGACAAGGCACGGCCCAGTATAAATGATGCCATGCTGCTTGGCTTCATAGATGACTTTTTCTCCAGTCATCAAATGTCTCTGAATATAGCCCATATTCCAATAAAATATGTTTTACGGGGGAGTTACTTCTATTCTACTATTTTAGATGACATATCAAGCGTTTCTCCTATTAAGTTTAATACTCGTTCAACTTCCTGCCTTACGACTCCACGATCATATTTCTCTTGAATGTCATCAGCAATCTTCCATTTTTCAGGGTCGTTACGATATGCCTTTTCCAAATTTGAAGCCAATTCATGCTCAAGTTCTGTCCACTTCTTTGCTTCTTCGGTAGTTTTCACCTTTTTTGCTTCATTATAAAGATACTGGCACATAGCTTCAGCGTCTTTCTCTGGGTCACCAGTGATGCCCGGTTTTTGGGCAGTAGCTTTAGATTCGTCAATGGCTGCACCCGAATTCTCAATGGTGGTACCTGGGTCGTTGGCGGTAGTGCTTCCGCTGTTCATCTCGTCAATGGTCTCGCCCGAGTTCTTAATACTGGCACTTGAACTGCCAGAGGTGCTGCTGTCAGATTTTGGGGAGCACGCTACAAAAGCAATCATTGCTGTAGCAAAAATAGTCATAAATAAAAACTTTTTCATAATCAAAAAATATTAGAGTGAATAAAATAGTTTGTTTTTGCTAATATATATATCGTGAGTGGTTACTATTGTGAAGCCCTTTCAGGCAAACGATAGGGCCACAGCGTGGGTTGTTAACCTAATCGTAGAAAGTTATGGTGCGTGTGGCCGTAATCGCCTCGTCGTCACCTATCAAGTAATGCTTGTTCACTTCGAAATGCACCTCATAGGTATTTCCACCCTTATCAAATACATAGGCTTTAAAGGAGTCATCGTTATGCCTGATATTGCCCTCATACGAGTGACGACCCACAACTACCATGTCGTAACTCACCACACGGTCGCCTTCGCGATTCTCTTCATGCACATACATGTTGTCCACAATCAGACTATCGTCGAAGTAGTCGCGATTAAAGCAGTCATGGTAATATTTCCGGCAAAATTGCTCCAGCAGTTGCCTATAAAACTCTTGAGGCTTTTTCTCTGCATCAGGAGCATAATTGTCGTTATCGGGGTTCACCACGTCTCTCTCATAATTGTCAAGAGCACGCTTGGCATAATTCCCTGCTTTGTCGCACGAGACGCTTGTCACCGCCACAGCAGCGACAAGCATTACAGCGATTCTTGAAATAAATCTACTCATAATCAATTGGTTAGTTGTTGCGGTTTAGTTTGCACTCGCACAGGACGCACCGTGATGCCATATCCACGCTTGTTATAGTGAATGCAGTCGTAACCTATGTACAGGAGCAGGTAATAGGCTTCATTCGAGGCGTAAATGTTGAGTGAGCGCGACCAGCAGATGCAATCGCTGCCTTTATAAATAGCGTTGTCTTCGCCACGAATCCCCGCTGCGGGAATGAAGATGCTGTTGCCGTTGCGCTTACTGGTGATTCGCTTGCCTGAAACACCGCTTATTGTTGCCCATTCTATGGTAGTATTTTCTTTGTCAATCAGCTCCCTGAACTGTTCTGTGCTGGGCATTTGCCAGTTGTCGCCCCAATTGACTGTGGCGGCATCGTCTTCGCGCAACAATTCCACAAGATTATCGGCACGTATCCCCCAGGCATCAGAATCAACATATTTGGTCATATTGTAATTTCCGCCTTGGCAATACTTGTATGTGTCCCAATTATAAACAGTTTTAGGCTCGGTTTCGCCCCAGGCAAAGAAATCGCCGTATTCCTCGGGGCGGGTGGCCCCCACATTACAGGTAGCCCAAAGCGTTCCGCTCGGTAGGTCAAGGTCAACCCACTCGTGGTCAGCATCAAGGGTTTGTGACTCGGTTTGAGGCACAGTTACACTCTCTGTTTGTACCGCCGAGTGCCGGTGCTTAAACAATGCTGCAAATAATTTCTTTAGATTCATAATTCCATTATTTTTGGGGTTATTTTTATGGGACTATTGTCCTAGTACATGGACCTTCCCAATGACCATCGTGCAATGGATCGGCTTCGTACCATTTCCAGAATTTAATTTTTATACCAGATCTTGTTTGTGAAACTTCTGCTTTAAAACTCACATCTTCATGCGTAATTCTTCCAAAGCCATAATTCTTCCCCTTATAAGAGTGTCTGCCTCTTATAAGTAAAATGTCTTCTGACTCGTCTGACTCTACAGATGTCACATAAAGTGATCCTTCAATGTATTTTTTTCCATCAAATGCATTGCTGTAATAAGTCTGACAAAAGTCTTCTAAAATTGCTTTCCAATATTGTTTTGACGTTTGAGCATGTGCCACATTACCAATACCAATAGTAAGTAGTAGGGCAAGAGTAAATAGTTTAATAGTTCTCATAAAAAAGTTTTAAAAGGGTTAATAATAAAAGTTATAGAGTTTGATTTTTATAACCATAGGGCATAGTCTTGCCAGTCGGTGATCATGTGTAGCACTAGACCCACGCCAACTGCACGTAGCCACCAGGGCCAGTGCAATTTCTCGTATGGAATAAAACACATTATTACATAAATGGCGATAGCAAAATATGAATGTAAAGGATGAAAACCAATGCTCATCCTGTTAGGGTCAAAAATGGGGTCTGCTAACAAATGGTCTAGATCTACAACCATAGTAGCAAGCATAATAAGATAAGCTTTGAGGCGGCGTTCTTTTCTGAAAAAAAGAGCAATCAACATAGGAGCTAAAAAATGAAGCCCATAATGAGTAATTGTCCTCCAAGGTATATTCTCTATCATAATAAATATGTGTAAAAAAAGAAAGGCGTGTAACCATTCGCGACTTGCTGTCTATCGTGGTTACCGCCAAGTGACCATGTCCCTTTGCAAGTGTTGAATAGTCCACACCCTTGCGGTGCGAACCTTCACGCAGCTTGTCTCAGGAAAAAGTGCAACTATTGGTTGCTAAGAATATTGGCGGTATTCCGATAGAGAGACAAGAGCAAAAAAGCTCATATCTAATAAGTTCGAATGGGAACGCAAACGCCAGTCTTTTGGTTATTAACTACGTTTTGTTTCCCGTTTGGGAGTGCCTCGACTAGCAAGACAATCACCCGAAAAGCTTGTTTCTATCTGTTTCTTATTCTAAATTGTTGTTTGTTATACTCTGTTGTTGCCATGTCATTTTGCAACTATCGGCAAAGATATATATTTTTTTTATAATTCTCAAGCGAAAAATAAAAAAAATGATTTTTGTCAAAAAATAAGGATTGAGCCGGCGGTAATTACCATTACATCATTTCTCGGCTGAACCACAGTTTGAAAAGTGGGTCGGCGATGTAGATGCCTTTCTCGGAGGTCTCAATTATCTCTCTTTCTACAAGGGCCTTTATTATCTTGGGAAGGTTTGACCTACTGCCTAGGTTGTAGCGGTTTGTAACCTCTTTTCTTCCGAAATCGGTACTGTATCCGCTGCACAAAGCTCTCAAGAAGTTTAGCTGATAGGTGGTTAGGTTTGCCGTCTGCTCGACAAAGAGTGGAATCACTTGCGCCAAAGTGGCCTCTACCCCTTCTTGGAAACTGTCATTGGTAACCTTTTCCTCACTTAAAGCCAGCACGTTCCACGCCAGTTGCTGCACATAGGCCGAATAGTTGTCGGCAGTAGTGCAAATCTCTGTGGCAATCTCACTGCTGATTTCTTTGCCTGCAACCTCAAAGCGCTTGATGATGAAAGGTACCCATTTTTCGGTGGGAATGCGCTTGAGGAAAAACATGTCACCAAACTGGTAGAATGGCATTTTGCGGCTGTAAAACAGATTAGTCATCAAGTGCTGCTTGCTGCCAAAGAGGCAATAGCTCACATGCTGGTGATGCTGCCAAGCACTCCTGATGGTGCGCTGCACACTCAATGAATTAGGCATCTCTCCAATTTGTTGGAACTCATCGATGCACACGACAATGCTGATGCCCCGCTTAATGGCAATTTTCTCGGGCAAGTCAAGAATTTCTTCGGCAGTGTTATTTTGCTTGTTTATGCCCAGCGATATCGAGAAATCAGTGTTAGGCTCTGGCGAGTAGGTTATTTTAGGCGCGATGCTTGTAATGAAATCTTTAGCGTCTTCGAGCATCTTGTCAATCTTTGTTGCGGTCTGTTTCAGGAGAGAAGAAGCAAACTTCTCATAGAAGTCAAACTCGGTGCGGCACTTGTAAATGTCGATATACACGACCTTGATTTGGGGGTCATCTATCAGGCTTTTCACTTTTTTCACTAACGATGTCTTTCCCATTCGTCGCGGTGAAATGAGAATGGAGTTGATGCCGTTCTCAAAGTTAAGTTTGAGTCGTTTGGTTTCTAACTCGCGGTCGGTGAAGTTTTCACCTTCAACCGACATGCCATAAATGAATGGTTTGGTACTCATGTCTTTTTATGCTTTTGCCGCAAAGTTAGAAAAAAAAATAATGTACACCAAGTGGCGTGTACACCAAGTGGTGAATATTATAGATTTTTAACTATAATGTTGATAAAAAGGGAAATAAATGCTGACTAATAATGTACACCAAGTGGTGTGTACACCACTTGGTGTACATGTGCTGATTGGTGTTTTGCGTTTTACTTCAAGTTTTGGAATGGGCTGTCTTACTTGAAGAGTTGTGTGATTATGTAGATGGTGAAGGCTATGATGACGGTATAGATCAGGCATCCTGGCAGTGAGAGGGTGCAGGAACGGGTCTTAATGTGCTGTTGCGGGTTGGGGTTGCCGTTTTCGTCGAACTCGGCATTTTGTGGGTCGTATTTTTCTCTTACTGGTGCGTGGCTGGGTAGCCCTTGATAATGGTCGATAAGGATTTTGCGAGGATGCATGCCGTCGTAGGGCGACACCACGCCGTTGTTCTCCAGCTGCTGCATGATTTGCTCGGCGCGCTCGGGAGTGATGCCAAAGTAGCGTTGCAGCATGGGCAGCGATATGGCGTTGCAGGTGCGCAGGTAGGCCACTGCGGCGTTATAGAGCGGGTCAAGGCCTTCGGTCTGGTGGCCGTGGGTCTCGTAGTAGAATTCGCCTTTAAATTGTGGCGGCTCTGGGTCGGGGTGGCGTAGCTCGTCGGCAGTAGCAATGTCGTTAGGGATATAGGCAATGCCGTCAACAATTTTCAATGAAGACCTACAACTGGGGCATGTGATGCAATAGTTGAGCTTCGCCAGCTCTTCCTCACTCTGGATGGTGATGTGTCCGCACTTAGGGCATTCGATTTTCATGATGAAAGTTCAAAGTTATGAGTTCATAGTTCACAGTTTAGTGATCTCTTCGCAATATATTTTTAGGGAAGTTGCAGTCTTTACTCGTATGTTACACCTATTATTATATATATAATAAAAAACAGAGCCACTGCCACGATGGTGACGGTGAGGCATCCACCGAGGCTTAGGATGCTGAACTTCGATGGCTTGGAGCCTTTGCTGCTGTTGCGGCTATTTCGTGCTGAGTAGCTTGTGCGTTGTTGTTTCACTGTGGGGGACTGATAAGTGGATTGTTGTGGTGGTTTGTAGGTGGATTGTTTGTTCTGGAGGACCTGACGGGCGGGTGTTGTGCCAGCTCTCAACCTTGCCGCTTGCTGCTGTGCTGGCGTGAGCGACGGCTTTGGTGGTGGTGCTGTCACTCTCACATATTTTCCGCACTTGGGGCAGAAGTTCACGCCTTCCTTCAAGAACGCGCCACAGTGCTTGCAGTAGCGCATCACGTCATCGATGTGTGGCGGCTGAGCGGGCGGAGTGACGGCATGGGGTTGCTCGGCTTGCGGCGTGGCAACAGGTGGTGGTGTCGAGGGCAGAGCTGGAGGCGTGGGGAGGCTTGGCGGTTGCTGGCTTGTCGTTGCGGCATTCTCGTCGTTAGTGGGCATAGTGGTGTCTTTGCCGTTGAACAGATTCTGGTCCACGTCAATCTCAGCGAGGCACTGTGGGCACACGAGATGCCCATTCTGGTTCTCAAGTTCCTCGAGCGACACGTCAATATGTTTCCCGCATTCGGGACAGAAAATATGCACGCCAGTGTAAGTTATAAGTGTTAAGTTATAAGTGTTAAGTTATAAGTGTTAAGTTATAAGTGTTAAGTTATAAGTGTTAAGTGTTAAGTAGTGGAGCAGTAAAGCAGTGGAGCAGTGTAGCAGTTAAGGGAGTAAGAAGAAAAGCTATTCTCTATTGACTATTCTACTATTCTACTATTACACTGCTCCACTATTTTACTAAAAAACTACTCGTAGTGAACGATGGCTTTGACCACGATGTGCCACTTGCCGTTCTCGAGTTGAGCGCGTCCGGCGCGGTCGGTGACGATACGGGTCTTGCCAGCGGTAGATTGGATGTTGTTTCCGGAGCAGGCTCTAGCTAGGGTGTCGCCAGGCATGAGCAGGGCGAGCTTGTGGGCTTCGTTCTTGCTGATAACGGTGAACGAGCCGCTCTTGCCGTCCATAGTGGTGAGCTCGAAGATGGAGTTTCCTGGCTCGTAGGCCGATGCTGAGCGCGAGAAGTTGTCGTTCTCGTCGGGCTTAGCCATAAAGAGGATGCGTGGCTCGCCAAAGGTGGCGGTAGCTGGGCGTGGCTCCTCTTTCTTCACTTCTTCTTTCTTGGGCTCTTCTTTCTTCACTTCTTCTCTCTTAGGCTCCTCTTTTTTCTCGGCAGGCTTGTTGTCTGTCGGCTTGTTGAAATCTATCTTCTGAGCTTGTGCGAGGTTGTCGTTGGTGTTTTTAGCCTCAGGTTTCTTTTCGTGCTTAGGAGCTGGTTGGTTGGTGTTGTCCTGTCCTTTCATCCTGCCGCGCAGCTTGTCGATTTGCTTCTGCAGGTTCTTGATGTCGTCGTTGGCATCGCGCATGAGAGCTTGGTTCTCCTTGCGTGCCTGCATAGCGAGGAAAGTGCCCAGGGCGCCCAGAGCGAGGCCCAGCAGCGAGATGAAATACAGGAATCCGTGTCCGCCGTGGCTTTCTTCCTTGCCGTTGTCGTTAGTGGCGGCAGCCTTGGTGGTGTCGTTGGCGGCAACCACATTGGCGCCATCGGTGGCAGTAGTAGCTGTTGTGGCAGCGGCAGTCTCGGTGCTGGCAGCGGTGGTGCCGCTCTGCACCTCATTGCCGTCGTGCTTGGCGTTGTACTTCTCGATGTCTTTCTTCACCTGGTTCTTGATGTGACCTGGGTCTTTGTACTCGGCGGTGATGGTCGAAACCAGTTTGTCCACATTGCCGCTCTCGCCAGCGTGAGCGTTGAGCTTGTCGTAGTAGGCAACCCAATTAGCTTTGCTGCCATAGAATGCCCTGAGGTCATCGAGCGAGTAGTTCTCGCCAAGTTTGTTGATAACTTCACTCTCGGCCTTGCCAAATCCTAAATCGATGGCGATCCACTGTGCCCCCACAGCCAGGCCATGTTTCCACTGTCCTTCGGTGAGGTTGCCGTTTTGAGCTTTCAGGCTCACTGTGCTCATGGCTGCCATGACGCACATTAAAACTACTAAAATTTTCTTCATTTCATTAAATGATTTTGATGGTTATTATTATGTTGTTTTTTTATGTTGTCATTGAGATGACCTCGTTGCAGAGGTTTTTGAGCAGGTTGTGGCGGATGATGCCTATGATGGGGTAGAAGAATGGCACGTCCTCGATGTGCTCGTCGCCCTGGTAACGCCCCTTGAGGTAGCTGTTGATGCCGGCGGTGAGGTAGTTGTCGATGTCGTCGCCGACCACGTTGCAGAATATCTTGAACACCTTGTTGTCAATGCCAAACTCGTCTTTTGTGACATTGTCGCACAGGTCAATGAAGAACTGGTTGTAGCGCTTCACCTGGTCGATGAGCCTGCTGCGAGTATCGATGTCATAGACCGACTTGATGGTGAGCGGTTTCTCGTCGAGCATCGAGTAGCAGTACTTCATGGCGTTGACGTTGCCCATCATAATGCGCTCAATGGCGCCATTGCGGTAGATGTAATTGCCGCAGTAGTCACGGGTCATGACTACACGCTCAAAGTCGGTGTATATAGGGTCCAAGCCTGGGTGCACAGGATCCACGACGCCTCCGCCATTTAAACCGTACTCATTCCCGTCTAAACCAGTCAACCCTCCCGGTCCTACTATGGCATGCCGCAAATCAATCTTGTATGTCACATTGAGTTTGCGG
>FLNZ01002562.1_pt1 | contig 18316 bp, 14 predicted proteins | sample 1140391 | NCBI WGS metagenome assembly FLNZ01 (sample SAMEA3878171, study PRJEB12797) | bioreactor metagenome | biome: Moose rumen | place: Sweden | collected 2011-10
CTCGGACTCGAACCAAGAATGACAGGACCAGAATCTGTAGTGTTACCATTACACCATACCCCAATTACTTTCCATACGACTTCAACCACTTGAAATCTGAATTGCGGATGCAAAGGTACTACATTTTTTTTATCCTCCAAATTATTTGCCTATTTTTTTTCACAATCACCATTTTTTTCAACACAACCCAATAACATACAACACAAGTCTTTGTGTAAAAGTGAAGGTGGACAGACACAAGGAGATCCAAAATGTAAAATAAAAGAGAACCAAAAATTGTTATCCTCTGAAATCTCCTGCTGTTTGAGGGCAATGAGCGATTTGACAGTCTCTTTGATGGTCATAGATACATTTGATGGCAAAGACAACTGTTATTCTTGAATTTAGGATATCTTTCTGTAATTATTACCTTTAATTTAGGATAACAAATGTAACAGTTTATTTTTCTTTTAAGGTTTATCATCGCAGAATATCTCTGCAAGTTCCTTCTCGATTTCCCCACCACGCAACCCACGGGCAAGGATGGTGCCATCGGGGGCGAAAAGGATGATGTGGGGGATGCCAAGGAGATTGTATGCCTTTGTCGCTATCTCCTGTGAGTTCATAATTTGGGGATATGAGACACCATCATCCTTTCCAGCTTACATTGATGTGGTCAGAATAAAGGGGCTTCCATTTTGCAGTCAGGGACAAAGCCCCTGCATATAGTCGTTTCAGACCTTCTGCCTTTAGGGCTGGAAACTTCACCTGCTTATCTACATGTTTGTTCCGACAGAACATGGAATTGTCAATTTTCAATAAATAATAGATAATATCGATGTGAAAATGAGAAAAATGATTTATTTTTGCAGAGAATTTGCTCAAAAGGCGATTTTGTGAATATAAATCAGAAATAAATATTTGAATGGACGAAACAAAGAAACTGGTAAGGAACATCACAAAAGGTATTCAAGAAAAGAAAGGAAATGGCATAGTTATTGTAGACTTAACCAAGACGGAGGGTGCCATCTGTCGCTATTTTGTCATATGCCAAGGCAATTCCCCTACTCAGGTAGAGGCTATCACAGAGTCTGTCGGTGATTTTGTCCGGCAAAAGACAGGCGACAAGCCCACCAATGTAATTGGCCTGACCAATGCCCAATGGGTGGCCATGGACTATACTGACGTGATGGTACATATCTTTCTACCAGAAACCCGTGAATACTATAATCTCGAGGGTCTGTGGGAAGACGCTCCCCTCACCCGAGTACCAGATTTAGACTGATACGAATCAACATATAAAAGTCATTAACATTTGACGAAAAGAATCAATGGATAAAGACAGAAACAAGCCAAACATGCCCAAGTTCAACATGAACTGGATCTATGTGACGATCATCATTGCATTAGGAATCCTGTTCTTCACCGGTGGTGGAAATTCCGGAACCGGGACAAATGGCGGAGGTATCTCCAAGGAAGATAATTACAGCAATTTCAAAAACTGGGTATTGAAAGGCGCTGCCAAGGAAGTGGTGGTGAACAAGGAGGAGAGCATACTGAAAATGTATGTGGAGCCTAAATTCATACGCGAGGTGTTCAACCAGGATGTCAAACAGACAGGCAACAATCCTTACCTTGAAGTGGAATTTGGATCAGTGGAGAAATTGGAGGAATTCCTGACAGATGCCCAGAAAGAGAAGAAATTCAACGGCAATTTCCGTTTCGAGAACGAGCGAAGCGGCGACATGTTCAATACGATCCTCAATGTAGCCACGATCGCCTTCTTCCTGATACTGATGATTGCCCTCTTCCGTCGTATGGGAAGTGGTGGCGGCGCCGGTGGTGTCTTCAGCGTTGGCAAGAGCAAAGCCAAGATGTATGAAAAAGGCAACGACTTGGGTATCACCTTCAAAGACGTGGCAGGACAAGAAGGCGCCAAACAGGAGGTGCAGGAAATCGTGGAGTTTCTGAAGAATCCCCAAAAATACACCAATCTTGGCGGTAAGATACCAAAGGGTGCTCTGCTCGTGGGACCTCCGGGAACCGGTAAGACTTTGCTTGCCAAGGCTGTCGCAGGAGAGGCCGGTGTACCATTCTTCTCTATGAGTGGATCCGACTTTGTGGAGATGTTTGTGGGTGTCGGAGCCAGTCGTGTGCGCGACCTGTTCCGCCAGGCTAAAGAGAAGTCGCCATGCATCATCTTCATCGATGAGATAGACGCCGTGGGACGCGCACGCTCGAAAAATCCCAGCATGGGCGGCAACGACGAGCGTGAGAACACGCTGAACGCCCTGCTCACCGAGATGGACGGTTTTGGCACCAACAGCGGTGTGATCATCATGGCCGCCACCAACCGCGCCGACATGCTTGACAATGCGCTGATGCGCGCAGGACGCTTCGACCGACAAATCTATGTTGACCTGCCCGACCTGAATGAGCGCAAAGAGATCTTCATCGTACACCTGAAACCTATCAAGGTGGACGATTCCGTGGACATAGACCTGCTGGCACGCCAGACACCAGGATTCTCAGGCGCCGACATCGCCAATGTCTGCAATGAGGCAGCCCTCATCGCCGCCCGTAGAAACGCACAGACTGTACATCGTCAGGATTTCCTTGACGCAGTAGACCGTATCATCGGTGGTCTGGAGAAAAAGACCAAGGTGATGACCGCTCATGAGAAACGCACCATCGCCCTCCACGAGGCTGGCCATGCCACAATCTCATGGTTCTGCGAGCACGCCAATCCATTGGTGAAAGTGTCTATCGTACCGCGTGGCAAGGCGCTTGGCGCCGCCTGGTATCTGCCCGAAGAGCGCCAGATCACCACGAAGGAAGAGATGCTTGACGAGATGTGCTCATTGATGGGTGGCCGTGCGGCCGAGGAACTGTTTACGGGTCATATCTCCACAGGTGCCATGAACGACCTGGAGCGTGCCACAAAGAGTGCCTACGGCATGATAGCCTACGCCGGTATGGGCGACAAGCTTCCCAACATCTGCTACTACAACAACCAGGAATACCAGTTCCAGCGTCCATATTCTGACACCACAGCCCAAGTGATAGACGACGAGGTGCTCAAGATGGTCAATGAGCAATACGACCGTGCCAAGAGGATTCTGCTGGAGCACAAGGAAGGCCATAATGCCTTAGCCGAGCTGCTCATCAGCCGAGAAGTCATCTTTGCGGAAGATGTGGAGAAGATCTTTGGCAAACGTCCATGGGTGAGCCGCTCAAAAGAAATCATGGACATGAATGCCCCCACCGGCAGCACAACAGACGGCAGCGCGGACAAAGGAGCCCTTCCCCCTCCCATTCCTCCACTCCCCACAGAGGGCGACACAACAACCACGCAAGAGTCGTAAACCTCATAACACCATTATCAGATGAGCGACAAAAAAAAGAATTTTATCATCAGGACCATCACAGGCATATTCTTTGTGGCTGTGATGGTTTGCAGTTTTTTCAATCCCATCACCATGATAGGGCTCTTTGCCCTCATCACAGCACTTAGTATATGGGAGTTGTGCGGGTTGGTCAATAAATGGGACGACATCAGCACCAACCAGTTCACATGCGCGATTGCCGGCGCCTATCTTTTCATCGCCTTTGCCGGTTTCTGCACAGGATATACACCCGCCACGGTGTTTGTCCCTTATCTTCTCATCATCCTGTACCTCATGATCTCAGAGCTGTTCAACAAGGCTCCCAATCCCCTCAACAACTGGGCATACACTATGCTCACACAGATGTATATCGCACTGCCGCTATCCACCATCAACATCCTGGCTTTTTGCACAGGTTCCTCACAAGAGAGACCTTACAATCTCCTGTTGCCATTATGCATCTTTGTCTTCCTCTGGGTCAATGACACGGGAGCTTACTGTGTCGGTTCGCTCATAGGAAAGCATAAACTATTTCCACGCATATCACCGGGAAAGAGTTGGGAAGGTTCAATCGGCGGATGTGTCTTGGTGCTCATCGTCTCAGGACTGGCAGGATGGTTGTTCGGTTCCGACAGCCATGCGCTATCCATTCCCGTGTGGATTGGTTTAGGATTTATCGTGGTGGTCTTTGGCACGTTGGGCGACCTGGTGGAGTCGTTGCTCAAGCGCACACTTGGTGTCAAGGACAGCGGCAACATCCTTCCGGGTCACGGTGGCATGCTCGACCGCTTTGACTCCTCGCTGATGGCTATTCCAGCGGCAGTGATTTACCTCTATACCCTTTCGTTGTTTTAAGATGAGATATATGTTGATTTTCTTCACCCTACTGCTATTTGGCGGACTCGCCTATGCGCTATGGCACATCTGGTGCATTCTTCCCTTTCCCAAACTATGGAAATGGGTCGTGACAATAGTATTCGGGCTTGGTTTTCTGAGTATATTTCTCATTTTCGGCCGCATGATAGACAAGATGCCACTTGGCGTATCTACCATCGTCTATCATATCAGCACATCGATGATCTTCATCATGCTCTATGTGGTGATGATCTTCCTGTTGCTCGACCTGCTGCGACTGGCGCACCTGTTGCCCGCCTCATATTTCCATGAGAACTGGGCCTCCACATTAAGCATCACAGGACTGCTGATCGTCATCTTCGCCTGGGGCAACATCCGCTACAACCATAAAGAGCGTGTCCCTCTTGAATTAACCACAAGCAAGTCACTGGCCAAAGAGTATAAAATCGTCATGATGAGCGACTTGCATTTAGGCTACCACAACCGCCGCGCGGAATTTGCCCGCTGGGTGGACATGGTGAATGCCGAGCATCCCGACATCGTGCTGATAGCCGGTGATATCATCGACATCAGCGTTCGCCCGTTACTTGAAGACAATATGGCAGGGGAGTTTCGACGTATAGAGGCACCTGTCTATGCCTGTCTGGGCAACCATGAATTTTACAGCAACCTTTTGAAAGCAAAGGATTTCATCGCCGAAGCCGGCATCCACTTGATACAAGATAGTTGTGTGAGCATCGACAACAGCATCTGCATCATCGGGCGCGACGACCACACCAACTCATCAAGAAAGTCGCTGAAAGAATTGCTTGCCGATGCGCCCAAAGACCAATACACAATTGTATTAGATCACCAGCCCTATCACTTAGAGGAAACCGCCGAGTGCGGTGCCGATTTCCAACTCAGCGGACATACACACCGTGGTCAGGTGTGGCCTATCTCCTGGATTACGGATGCCATTTACCAATGTTCCTGGGGAGAATGGCAACAAGATCACACGCGTTTCTACGTCAGCAGCGGCATAGGCATCTGGGGTGGCAAATTCCGTATCGGCACCCAGTCGGAATATGTCGTGGCGACACTAAAGAGACAATAATTCCGTCATGATACGGGCAGCATTTTCCGGTGCCCCAGGTTTTCCAATAATATCCCTCATCCGCCGGTATCCATCCAGCATGGTCTGTCGTCCGCTCCCACCAGGAAGGATTTTCCGCAATTCCCGTTCCATATTGTCTACGCCAAAAGTGTCAGCCACCAATTCCGTCACCACCTCGTCGTCGGCAATGAGATTGACCAAGGAGATGTATCTCACCTTGATGATTTTCTTTCTGAGGAAGGCGATTAATTTTGGCAGGGGTGTCTCATAGCACACCACCTGTGGAACATTGAAGAGCGCCGTCTCAAGCGTTGCCGTGCCACTCGTCACCAAAGCGGCCGTGGCATGACTGAGCAAGGCGAAAGTCTCGTTATGAACAATTTTCACCTTGCTATTCTTCATGAATTTATTGTAATACTCGTCGTCGATAGAAGGTGCTCCAGCCACCACAAACTGATAATCGGGCATTCGCTCCGACACTTGAATCATGGCAGGCAGATTGTCTTTGATCTCCTGGCGGCGACTTCCAGCCAACATCGCTACAATAGGACGATTATCAAGATGGTTACGGGTGCAAAATTGTTCGGTTTTTTCAGCATAGCCCTTCTTGTATTTTTCCACCTCGTCGGCAGTAGGATTTCCTATGTAGTGTATCGGGAAATGATGCTTTCCCTCAAAAAACTGTTTTTCAAAAGGCAGGATAGAGAACAATTCGTCAACATCACGCTTGATATTCTTGACACGATATTCCTTCCATGCCCAAATCTTCGGCGAGATGTAATAATATACGGGAACATGGAGTTTTTCATGCACAAATTGGGCGATTTTCAGGTTAAATCCAGGATAATCCACTAAAATCACCACATCTGGCTGCCATTCCTTAATATCATTTTTACAGAAAGACATATTGCGAAATATTGTCGGAAGATGCAGCAACACGGGTATGAATCCCATATACGCCACCTCTTTATAATGTTTGACGCATTTTCCGCCGACAGCCATCATACTATCTCCGCCAAAGAATCTGAATTCAGCGGTTTTGTCCGCATTTTTCAGACTTCTCATCAATTGTGAGGCATGGAGATCGCCACTGGCCTCACCAGCAATAATATAATATTTCATAGCACTATGCCTTATCTCAGCAAATCGAAATTCCAATTCTCCAAATCCCTCATGGCTTGATAGGCAGTCACGTCAACACGAGTCGGCGTAATGGCCACATATCCATGTGCCAACGCCCAGTTGTCTGTATCCTCCGCCTCCGGCTCGTCGTTCCGATAGGATCCCACCATCCAAAAATAGTCGTATCCCCGTGGATGGTGTCTCTTGACACATTCGTCATACCATGTGCCACGTGCCATCCGACAGATTTTCACCCCCTGAAACGGAACAATGGGGAAGTTGACATTCAGGCACACCCCCTTGGGCAATCCATCAGTCAGCACTTTTTCCACAACATATCTCACATAGGGCCTGAGCGGCAGAAAGTCGGGAGATTGGCTATAATCACAAATAGAGAAAGCAACCGAAGGTATATATTTCATACATCCCTCCATGGCAACCCCCATGGTGCCTGAGTAGTGAGTGTTGACCGAAGCATTGTCACCATGGTTGATACCACCGATAACCATATCCGGCCATCTGTCCTCGCAAAACTGATTGAGGGCAAGTTTTACACTGTCGACAGGTGTACCAGTGCAAGACCACACCTGTATATGCTCCTCCTCACGGATCAGCGATAGCCTGAGATGGTCGGTGGCAGAGAATGCACAAGCATATCCCGACCTGGGGCCGTCGGGCGCACAAACCAATATATCCGCCATATCGGAAAGCATGTCAACCAGCGCATTGATACCATTAGCCTGATATCCGTCATCATTGGAAATAAGAATGAAGGGTCTGTTATTTTTCATAAAAAAAATGCTGTTTTGACTGCAAAAGTACGAAAAAAGGTTTAAATGGCGTGTTTCTCATATAAATTTCGTAACTTTGCCATTCAATTTGATACAATCTGAGTTTTTGAACCCATCACATATAGGAATTTTTAAGGTAAACAATATGGGAAAAATCATCGCATTGGCCAATCAGAAAGGCGGTGTAGGCAAGACGACCACCTCCATCAACCTGGCAGCATCGCTTGCCACGCTTGAGAAATCGGTGCTTGTCGTAGATGCCGACCCACAGGCAAATGCATCGAGCGGACTGGGAGTGGATATAAAGACGCTGGAAAGCTCTCTCTATGAATGCCTGATAGGCGAGACAGAAGTTCACGATGCCATCTACACCACCGACATAGAAGGACTTGACATCTTACCCAGCCACATCGACTTGGTGGGTGCCGAAATAGAAATGCTCAACATCGACAATCGCGAGAAAGTCGTACAACGCATGCTGGAACCATTGCGCAAGGAATATGACTATATCATCATTGACTGCTCGCCCTCATTAGGTCTGATCACTGTCAACTCACTGACCGCAGCCAATTCTGTCATCATCCCCGTGCAGTGCGAATATTTTGCCCTGGAAGGCATAGGCAAACTGCTCAACACCATCAAAATTATCAAGAGCAAGCTGAATCCTCATCTTGAAATAGAGGGATTCCTGCTGACGATGTACGACAGTCGTCTGCGGCTGGCCAACCAAATATACGACGAGGTGAAACGCCATTTCCAAGAACTGGTTTTCAAGACCGTCATCCAGCGTAATGTGAAACTTAGTGAAAGTCCAAGCCACGGTCTGCCTGTCATCCTCTACGATGCTGACAGTACCGGCAGCAAGAACTATCTTGCACTGGCAAAAGAGATCATCAGCAAAAACGAATAAGACCTCCGGCATCAACGGAGCCATATAACAGCAAAATTCATGGCAGTAAAAAAGAAATTCAACGCACTTGGCAGAGGACTCGACGCCCTCATCTCTTCCGACGAAGTAAAACACGATGTCGGCACCACCATCAACGAGATACCTATCGAGCAGATAGAGCCCAACCCCAACCAGCCCCGGCGTGAATTCGACCCTTCCACACTGCAGGACCTGGCCTCCAGCATCCGTGAGCTGGGCATCGTGCAGCCCATCACCCTCCGTCAGACAAGCGAGGGAAAATACCAGATTGTAGCGGGAGAGCGCCGCTGGCGTGCCTCACAGATGGCAGGTCTGAAGAGCATCCCTGCCTACATCCGTACGATCGATGACAGCGACGTGATGGAAATGGCACTTGTAGAGAACATCCAGCGCGACGACCTCAACGCCATAGAGATTGCCCTCGCCTATGCCCATCTGCTGAGTCAAGAAGGCATGACACAGGAAAAAGTCTCCGAGCGTGTGGGGAAGAGCCGTGTCGCCGTAGCCAACTACCTGCGTCTCCTGAAGCTTCCCGCCCAAGTTCAGATGGCACTTCAGAAGCATGAGATAGACATGGGTCATGCCCGTGCGCTTCTCTCTCTTGACAATCCGTCGCAGCAGATTAAGGTATTCAAAGAGATTCAGAAAAACGGCAGCAGTGTGCGCCAGGTTGAGGACCTTGTGAAAAAGATAAAAAGCGGCGAGGATGTGAACATTGGCGGCAAGAGGATTACATCAAAGAATCCCATGTCGGACGAGATCAAGTTGCTGCGTGAGCAACTGTCTGGTTTTCTCCATACAAAAGTCAGTCTGAGCATCTCACCTTCAGGAAAGGGAAAAATCAGCATCCCATTCACCAATGAAGAAGAGCTGGAGCACATCATGAACGTATTTGACCAATTGAAACGAAACAGATAATCCGTGTCGACGCATAAGCCATCAGTCATCGCGCTGCTCACAGCCGTCTTTACCATGCTGCTGTCAGGCACTGCCTATGCACAGACTGACAGCACCAATGTCGTCATAGACAGTCTGACGATCATCCCTTTAGACATGGTGGAAGATTCGGTCTATCAGCAAAACGGGCAAGCCATGGAGCTGACGACAGACCAGCAAAAAGGCAAACGCGACTGGGCGACATGGCGACCGAGTCCCAAACGCGCCATGTGGCTTGCCGTCATCCTTCCTGGAGCAGGACAGATCTACAACCATAAATACTGGAAGCTCCCAATCATCTATGGAGGGTTTGTAGGCAGCATCTATGCCATGCAATGGAACAACCAGATGTATCACGACTACTCACAGGCCTATCTCGACATCATGGACAGCGACCCCACCACGCAGAGCTACAATCAGTTTCTGCATCTTGGCAACCAGATTACCTCAGCCAACGAGAGCCGCTACAAGACACTCTTTAAAAAGCGAAAAGACTACTTCCGTCGCTACCGCGACCTGAGTTTCTTCGTACTCATAGGCGTTTATGCCTTATCTGTCATCGATGCGTATGTTGACGCGTCGCTCTCTGAATTCGACATCTCAAAAGACCTGAGCATGAAAGTGTCGCCCACCGTCATCAACGACAGATTAGGGCATCACCCCATCAAATCAAATGCCTTAGGCATGCAATGCAGTATTAGTTTTTAAAATCACCCAGAATCAAGACATTAATGAAAAGAAGTATCTATCCAATCACACTATTAACCATCTTATTGTCTCTCATCACAGCCCCCACCTATGCACAAATAAACAATGACGTCAACATCGTCTTCAGCGATGAGGAAGGAGTACAAGAGGTCATGGAGATACCCGAGGCCATGTACGCCAATTTGGACAGTCTGCTCTTTCTGTATCACAACCAGCTCTACCTGTCGGTGGACGATGGCTGCGAGTCGAGTGGCGAAAACCCCAACTACACCGACGAAGAATACATACGACGGCTGAGAAAGATGCCCACACGTATGGAAATGCCATACAATCCCATCGTACGTCAGTTCATTGACCGCTATTGCACACGTCTGCGCCAAACGGTGAGCATCATGCTGGGATCCTCCAATTTCTATATGCCCATCTTCGAGCAGGCGCTCGCATCCTATGACCTGCCCCTTGAACTTAAATATTTGCCGGTGATAGAATCGGCTCTCAATCCCCGTGCCGTATCAAGGGCCGGTGCCACTGGTCTCTGGCAGTTTATGTTGGGCACAGGAAAACAATACGGTCTCAGAGTGAACTCACTCGTTGACGACCGCTGCGACCCCATCCGCTCATCATACGCCGCAGCCCGTTTCCTTCGCGACCTATATAGGATATTCGGCGACTGGACATTGGTGATAGCAGCCTACAACTGCGGTCCGGAGAATGTCAACAAAGCTATACGCCGGAGTGGCGGCAGCATGGACTACTGGAAAATATATCCATACCTGCCCACAGAAACCCGTGGATATGTCCCGGCGTTTATTGCCGCCAATTATGTCATGACCTATTATTGCGACCATAACATCTGCCCAATGGTTGCCACACTACCCGAACATACAGATACAATCATGGTAGACAAGAACGTGTCGATGAGCACCATCTCACATTTCTGCGACATAGACCCGACATTGCTACGTGATCTCAACCCACAATACCGCCGTGGTATCGTCAACGGAGCCACAGAGCCATCTGTCATCCGTATGACTCCCGCCGCCATCAACAAATTCATCGAACAGGAAGACAGCATCTATGCCTATGAGTCCGTTCATGGCAACAAACGTGCCTACGTAGCCGTAGATGACAGTCGAAAGAGCACAAGTACCAAGAAGAGCACAGCTGCTCGCAGCAGAAGCAGCTCGTCGTCATCTTCCGGCTCTTCCGGCAGTTCTGCACGCTATGGCCGCAGTTCCAGGTCGTCAAGTGGAGGCAGAGGCAGTTCCTCACGTTCACGGCGCTAACATTTCAAGAAACACCCCCAAGTACCTTATTATTTCATTATGGACGAACGCCATCAACCCGATAAGGTTTCACCAAGAGAGATCGACGATGACAAACTGGTGAATGACGCTTTTCAGGAGCTCTTAGAAAGTTACCTCTCCTCACCCCATCGCAGGAAGACAGACATCATCACAAAGGCTTTCAATTTCGCACGTCAAGCCCACAAAGGTGTCCGCCGGCTTTCGGGAGAGCCCTACATTATCCATCCCATCGCCGTGGCAATCATTGCCTCCAAGGAGATGGGCTTAGGGTCGACAAGCATCTGCTCTGCCCTACTCCATGATGTAGTGGAAGACACTGACTACACCGTGGAGGATATCGAGACCATCTTCGGCACCAAGATAGCCCAAATCGTCAATGGCCTGACAAAAATCTCCGGAGGTATCTTTGGCGACCAAGCCTCGGCACAAGCAGAGAACTTCAAGAAATTACTGTTGACGATGAGTGATGACATACGTGTGATCCTCATCAAGATCTGCGACCGTCTGCACAACATGCGAACACTCAGCAGCCAGCCAGCCAACAAACAATACAAAATCGCCGGTGAGACGCTCTACATCTATGCACCTTTGGCCAACCGCCTGGGACTGAATAAGATCAAGAACGAATTAGAGGACCTGAGTTTCCGCTACGAGCACCCAGAGTCGTATGAAGCCATCAAGATGAAACTGGCAAGGACAGAGAGTTCCCGCCAGGCATTATTCGAGGAGTTCACAGCTCCTATTTCCGAAGAGCTCGACAAATTGGGGCTCACCTATGAAATCAAAGGTCGTGTGAAATCCCCCTACTCCATCTGGACAAAGATGCGCAACAAGCATGTCACCTTTGAGGAGGTGTTTGACATCCTCGCCGTCCGCATCATTTTCAAGCCCAAGAACAAGGATGAGGAAATCAACGACTGCTTCCAAATCTACGTGGCCATCAACAAGATATACAAATCACATCCAGACCGTATGCGTGACTGGGTGAACCATCCCAAAGCCAATGGCTACCAAGCACTTCACGTCACCCTCATGTCGAAGAGAGGCCAATGGGTGGAAGTGCAGATCCGCTCTCAACGGATGGACGAAATCGCCGAGCAGGGATTTGCCGCCCATTGGAAGTATAAGGAAGGCGACTCCATCACAGAAGACGAGGGTGAGCTCAACGACTGGCTCAGTACCATCAAGGAAATTCTGGACGACCCACAGCCCGACGCAATGGATTTTCTCGACACCATCAAGCTCAACCTCTTCGCCTCTGAGATTTTTGTTTTCACCCCAAAGGGCGAAATCATGACAATGCCTGCAGGGTGTACTGCCCTTGACTTCGCATTCCAGATACACACCTTTATCGGCAGTCACTGCATAGGTGCCAAAGTCAACCACAAGCTTGTACCCCTCAGCCATAAGTTGCAAAGCGGTGACCAGGTGGAGATTCTTACTTCCAAGTCACAGCATGTCGATGCCTCATGGATTAATTTCGCCACCACTGCCAAGGCGAAGGCGAAGATACAGGCCATACTGCGCCGTGACATCCGCGAGGTGCAAAAGACAGGAGAGAACATTCTGAAGGAATTTTTTATGAAAAAGGAACTGGAGCTCTCCACTTCACATATCGACCGGTTGTGTAAACTGCATGACATCAAGCAACCCGCAGATTTATACTATGCCATTGGCAACAAGACCATTATCCTCAGTGATAAAGATACAGACGAGCTACTGAAGAAGCCCTCAACGACACAAACCACCGTCTGGCGAAGATTTGTGCCCTTCCTTAGCAACGAGAAGAAAAAGAACAAGTCGAAGGAGGAAGTTTCCTCTGAGGAGAAGAAAAATGAGGAAGACCTCATCGTCATTGGCAAAGATTTCAACCGCAAGAAGCCTTTCTATATCAACAACAGCAACGTACGCCGACTGATATTCCCCTCCTGTTGCCGCACCATTCCCGGAGACGACAGTTTGGGATACATCAACAATGTAGGCCACCTTGAAATACACAACCGTGCCTGTTCGGTGGCCAACAGGTTGAAGACCAGTTTCGGCAATCGCATCATCGACGTCAAATGGGATATGAAACGACAGATGTACTTCGAAGCCACCATCCAACTGACAGGCATCGACCGTCTGGGATTACTCAACGAACTGACAAATGTCATCTCACAACAACTCAACGTGAACATGAAAAAACTGGTTATCAGTTGTGAGGAAGGTATCTTTGACGGTACGATAGAACTCAGTGTGCATGACCGTGAGGATGTGACCCTCATCATGGACAGTCTGAGAGGAATCGAGGGAATCGAAGAAATCAAGCAGATCGAATAAGGACTCACAGGATGCTATCCATTCCAACATTGTGGATTGCCTCTAAGCTACGAACTAATTTACATAGACGAATGATGAAAAGAACAACACTTTTGCTGCTGAGTGTCATTTTGACCCTTGGCGCCTTTGCCGTGAACAAATACGACAATCCCGACACCATTGTGGTGGCTCGTGACGGGACAGGCGAGTTTCGTACCATCAACGAGGCCATAGAGGTTTGCCGAGCCTTCATGGACTATCACAAGGTGATTTACGTCAAGAAAGGAATCTACAAAGAGAAACTGATTATTCCCTCATGGCTTGACAACATAGAAATATTAGGAGAGGATGTCGAGAACACCATTATCACTTACGACGATCACGCCAATATCCGCATGTCTGGCACAGAACAGGCAATGGGCACCTTCCGCACCTATACCGTCAAAATCGAGGGCAATGACATCACGCTGAAAAACATCACCATAGAAAACAATTCCGCCCGCCTTGGTCAAGCCGTGGCACTGCATACAGAAGGAGATCGCCTGCGTTTCATTGGCTGCCGCTTTCTCGGACATCAAGACACTGTCTACACCGGCAAGGCTCGCACACGACTTTATTTCGCAGACTGCTATATCGAAGGAACCACAGACTTCATCTTCGGTCCGTCGACGGCTTGGTTTGAAGGATGTACCATCAAGAGCAAAGCCAATTCGTATGTCACCGCTGCCTCAACACCTCAGGATGTAGCTTACGGATACATTTTCAACCACTGTCGTCTGATCGCCGATGAAAATATCAACAAGGTGTATCTGGGTCGGCCATGGCGGCCTTATGGCTATACCTTATTTATGAATTGTGAACTGGGTGGGCACATCTGCCCAGAGGGTTGGCATAACTGGGGCAATCCCGCAAATGAACAGACCGCCCGATATCTGGAATACAACAATACAGGAGCTGGAGCAGACAAGAGCAGCCGCACCTCATGGAGTCGTCAACTCACCAAGAAAGAGGCCACAGCAATCACCCTCGAGCGTGTGTTCAATAGCAATGACCAGTGGAATCCCTAAGAAGACCCAGACTTAATAAATATATAAGTATGTTAAATAACGCAAAATACACTTCTGCATTCACGTAATATTTAGTAAAAAGAATTACTTTTGAATTCGAAAAAACTAAAACTACAAAACAAATCACTAACAGGAACCAGCGATGCATGCGCTAACCCTGACTAACATTATTTATTATTAGAGGAAATCACAACGATAGCATACCTGTGTGTCAGGTGTGCTGATAACTTATGCTTATTAACCAATCATTTTTATAACTAAAACTAACGTTTATGTATTTACCAATCAAAAGAGCCATTACGGCTTTATGCTTGAGCCTGTTTTGCTTCGTGTCCTATGCACAGAAGACTATTACGGGTACTGTGACAGATGCGACCGGCGATCCGCTGATTGGAGCGACGGTTTCTCTGGGTGGATCAAACGGTGTGGTAACCGACTATGACGGCAACTTCACACTCAGCAATGTGAAGAACGGCGCCGTACTGACGGTAAGCTACATCGGCTATCAGACCAAGACAGTAACAGTGGGCAATGCCAACAATTACATTGTCGCACTTGAATCAAACGACAAGACGCTCGATGAGGTAGTGGTCGTAGGTTATGGTACGATGAAGCGCCGTGACTTGACAGGTGCCGTGGCATCAGTCACCGGCGAGACACTCGCCAAGAACCCCGTTGCCAACATTGCCCAAGCGCTGCAAGGTCAGCTGCCGGGTGTGTCGGTGATTTCTCAGGACGGTCGTCCAGGTGCCACTATGTCTATCCGTGTACGTGGTGGTGGGTCTATCACACAGTCCAACGATCCTCTCTATGTCGTTGATGGTGTTGTGACTGGACGTATCGATGATATCCCCGCAGACGACATCGAGAGCATCGACGTGCTGAAAGACGCAGCTTCGACAGCCATCTATGGTGCATCTGGTGCCAATGGTGTCATACTCATCACCACCAAGAGTGCCAAAGAAGGTAAGGCCCAGGTGAAATACAACATGTATTATCAGGTGAAAGAGAAGCCAGCCCAGCTTGACGTACTCGACCCCTATGACTACGTGCTTCACACATGGAGCTATGCCACAGCCTATGGAGCCTCCTATGGCGACAACGTAGCCAAATACTTTGGATTGGGCACCGCCTATGGCAACCACATCAATGACTACAAGAACATGACCACTCACAATTGGGTGGACGACTTGATGGACAGCTCACATGCATGGAACCATGACCTCTCACTGAGTGGTGGTACGAACACCTCGAGATACCGTGCATCAGTGAACTATATGAATGATGATGGCGCACGGATCAACACTGGTTTCCGTCGTTGGAATGCCAGTTTCAAATTCCAACAAGACCTGAGCAAGAATCTCAAATGGGATCTCGATGCCCGTTACAGTGAGATGCGTTTCCGTGGTACACGCTTCAACACTGCCACCTCTGCCTATCAATTCCGTCCTGTTGACAATCCACTGGGTGCTGACGCCGATCCCTCACAAATGGGACAAGGCTCATCGTTTGTGGAGTATTCCCGCAACCCACTGGACTACACAAAGAACTACGACCAGTATACCGACATCAACCGCCTTCGCGTCAACACAGGTCTCACATGGACCATCATCAAAGGTCTCACAGCCAAATCAGAAATTGGGCTGATGCGTGGATGGCAAGAGCGTCGTGCATGGGATGGCGGAAAAGCCGACCAGGGTTACAGCTCAGCCAACCTTTACAAATCCAACAGCTACAATGTACGTTGGTCAAACACCCTCAATTACAATGTCCAGGGTCTGGGCCCAGACCATAGCCTCGGCGTACTTGTTGGCTATGAGATAACCGCCGACAAGACTAATTACAGTAACATCTACGGCTATGGTTATCCGGCAGAGTTCACCATGAACAATGCTTTCGGTATGATCAACTTCACAGGAAAGACAAAAGGTAGCGAAGGACTTGACAAATTCGAGAATGTCATCGGTGAGCCCAAGCACGTGCAGTCATATTTCGGACGTGTCAACTACTCCTATAAAGGTCGTTACCTGCTCACCGGCACCTTCCGCGCCGACGGTTCCTCACGCTTTGCCCCCAACAAGACATGGGGATACTTCCCCGCTGCCGCTGCCGCATGGCGTATCTCTGACGAGGCATTTATGGAAGGCACCCGCGACTGGCTTGACAACCTGAAACTACGTGTATCCTACGGTACCTCTGGCAATGACAACATCTCCGCCTCACTATGGCGAGAGACATGGGAGACCAAGACCATCAGTGTCGACGGTGTCAACCAAGTAGTTTACCAACCAGGATCACTGATGGGCAACCCCGACCTGAAATGGGAGACCACGACATCCAGAAACATCGGTCTTGACTTTGGCTTCCTCAAAGGCAAACTTCGTGGCACACTCGATTTCTATTGGAACACCACAAAAGACATCCTCATGAAAGTGCCTATCGACCCATCCACAGGTTACAGCTATCAATATCAAAACGTAGGTCAGACCTCCAACCGAGGTATCGAGTTGGCACTCTTCTACGAGGCTGTCCGCACCAAGGACTTCGGATTGAGCTTCAATCTCACCTACAACTACAACAACAACATGGTGGACGAGATCAATCCAGACATCGACGTGAATCCAGACACCCATACAGGTTGGGGCAGTTCGATGCGTAAGCCCTACTATGACTATATCATCCGTCCGGGACTCCCCGTCGGTACTATCCAAGGCTTCAAGAGCATTGGTTTCTACACACTCGACGACTTCACCTATGAGAATGGTGTCTACACCCTGAAAGCAGGTGTTCCCGACATCATGAGCATCGTCAACTATCCCGCCGACGCATTCAAGGGCCACAAGGCAGAAGGCCAGACAGCATTCCCCGGCATGGTGAAATTTGAGGATGTCAACGGCGACGGTGTTGTAAACGACGACGACGCCACAGTCATTGGCAAGACACAGCCACACCACACTGGTGGTTTCAACATCAACGGCAACTACAAGAATCTGGACTTCTCACTTGGCTTCACCTATCAGATTGGCGGCAAGGTATACAATGCCAACGCCATGCATGACATGATGGGCGACAAGGACAACAGTCTGGGTGCCAACCGTCTTGACATTGTGAAAGACTGCTTCCGCATCTACGATGTCGACAACAGCGGCAATATTGTGGCAGTGACAGAGCCGGCAGCGCTGGCAGCCCTCAATGCCAATGCCAAGTACGCACTTCCCTATTCCGAGTATGGTCTTGCCTCATCAGAGTTTATTGAGGATGCCTCTTATCTGCGTCTGAACACGCTGACCATCGGTTACACCTTCCCAAAGAACTGGCTCAGCAGTGTAGGCATCAACAATGTGCGGGTCTATTTCACTGGTGCCAATCTTTTCTGCCTGAGCGGCTATAGCGGACTCGATCCCGACGTGAACACCAACATGAATGCGGGCGGTGACGGATTCCCCACTCCATTCTACGATTACCAGGCCTATCCCAAGACCCGTTCCTACACATTCGGAATCAACGTAACATTCTAATCAATTAAGGAGAATCAATATGAAAAAGATATTATATATTACATTGTTTGCAGCTGGCATGTTCTCCATGACATCATGTGATGACTATCTGGAGACATCCTCGCCCTCGACTGTGGATGCAGAATTTGTCTTCTCCAACATGGTGACCGCCCATGCTGCCATGGACGGAGGCTATGAGGCATGGCGTGACATTCTGCAGAATGGTGTGTTTGGTGACGGTCTGTGGTATGCGGCAGATGTGGCAGGAAGCGACATCATGCGTCACCCTGAGGCTTTCAGCAACCAGCCTGGCCGCCACTATCCGGAATCTTTCTATCAGAAT
>FLNZ01002563.1_pt1 | contig 18302 bp, 15 predicted proteins | sample 1140391 | NCBI WGS metagenome assembly FLNZ01 (sample SAMEA3878171, study PRJEB12797) | bioreactor metagenome | biome: Moose rumen | place: Sweden | collected 2011-10
TACACCTTCAAGATGGACTATTATTGGATGATGGGCGACAACCGCCACAACTCCCTTGACTCACGGTATTGGGGTTTTGTGCCCGAAGACCATGTGGTGGGAAAGCCGATCTTCATCTGGCTGTCGTTGAAACCTTCCGGAGAGGTGGGGCCGAAAGTTCGGTGGGGACGCCTGTTCAACAAGGTGGACAATATCAAATGACATCTTGTCTTCTGTCAACAACGTATTTCGGACCGGTGCAGTGGTATCAAAAGCTGCACCGGTATGATTTGGTACTCGTGGAGTACTATGAGAATTTTCAGAAACAAACCTACCGCAACCGTTGCTTGATAGCCACTACCGACGGTACACAGGTGTTGTCCATACCTGTCGTGCACAATGGCGGCAAAATACTCACACGCGACATCCGTATCAGCAATCATGGCAATTGGCGGCACCTCCATTGGAACGCTATCCAAAGCGCATATAACAGTTCGCCATTCTTTGAGTTTTATGCCGATGACTTGCATCCTTTCTTCGAGAAAAAATGGGATTTCCTGGTGGACTTCAATGAGGCAATAACTGAGAAAATGTGTGAGTTGTTGGACATACAACCAAAGATAAGACAGACCGATGCCTACCACCACACTGCCGATGCTGTAGATGACTTCCGGGAAATGATACGTCCGAAACACCCGTTGCCCGACACCGACTTCACCCCTCGCAGATACTATCAGGTATTTGAACAGACACATGGGTTCCAGCCCAATCTGAGCATCCTCGACCTGCTCTTCAACGAAGGCAATGAGAGTGTGCTATATCTTTAGAGCGTCCGTATTCCTTATGAGGCCAAATTGTTTAAGGCCGATAAGGGAAGATATAACAAAACAGGATGCGTGACAACATTCTTATAACTACACTTCAGACACTAACCAGATATGCCACAGGAACAATCTTCTGTCAAAGAACGACAACATACGAAGACCAAGGAACCACAACGCTATAAGGTGACTATATACAATGATGATTTCACAACCATGGAGTTTGTGGTGAAGATACTCAAAGTGGTCTTCTTCAAAAACGAAACAGAGGCCCAGGCGCTGATGCTCAAAGTACATCACAGCGACAAGGCTGTGGTGGGTGTGTATAGCTACGATGTGGCGGTATCCAAAGTGCGCCGTGCCACACAAATGGCTCATGACGAAGGTTTTCCCCTGCGGCTGACGTATTCTCCGGAATAGTCTTTACTATTTCATACAAATCTTTTCCTTTTCGTTTGATATGCCACAGATCAGCAATTCAGAAAATGTGAACAGGGTTTTTTCAGAAACCATTCATGTTTGTCAACAATATCGCCACGAGTTTATTACCCCGGAGCATCTGCTGCGGGTAATGCTCGATCAGGCACAGTTTGCCGCAGCGTTGAAAGATGCCATGTTCGACTATCGCCCACTGCGGAAAAAGCTTGATGACTTCATACAGGGCATGGAACGTGTGCCTGATGATGTCTCATATACACTCTCGCCTTCGGTGCAAACAGACATGGTGATGGAGGCCGCTTACAATCAGGTGCGTTTCTCCAGTGCTGAAGTGATGGATGTGCCACATTTAGTGCAGGGTATTCTTGACTTGGAGGATTCACAAGCATCCTATTTGTTGCACGAATTGGTGGGTGATGACATTTCACTCTTTATGAGTGCCTTGGTGTCGGCCTATGAGGTCAGTGACGAGCGTGATGCCAGTGATGAACCGTCGCCCGATGAGGCATGGCGACAATTGGTCTCCTGCATCAACGACCATTTGGAGGACCACAATCCCCTTATCGGTCGTGAAACAGAGCTGGAGCGGACCATACAGGTACTCTGCAGACGTGAGAAAAACAATCCGCTGCACATCGGTGAGCCAGGAGTGGGTAAGACGGCCCTGGTCTATGGATTGGCGACAAGAATCAAGGAGGGAAATGTGCCGGAACGACTGAAAGACAGTCGGATCTATCAGGTGGACTTAGGGACAATGTTGGCTGGCACACAGTTCAGGGGTGACTTTGAAAAACGACTCAAGACAGTCATGGAAGGCATTAGGAAAGAAGGCAATGCCATCGTTTATATTGATGAGATACATACCCTCGTAGGTGCCGGACAGACTGGTGAGGGGTCTATGGATGCCTCCAACATGCTGAAACCCTATTTGGAGGGTGGTGACATCCGATTCATCGGATCTACCACATATGAGGAATATAACCGGTATTTTTCGCGCAGCAAAGGCATCGTGCGCCGTTTCCAACAGATAGACATCGATGAGCCATCGGTAGAGGAGACGATTGCCATCCTGCGTGACCTGAGACCACGCTACGAGCAGTTTCATCATGTCACCTACACCGACGAGGCATTGGAGTTCGCCGTCAAGGCGAGTGCAAAACATCTCAGCGACCGTTTTTTGCCCGATAAGGCCATTGATCTGATTGACGAGGCTGGCGCATGGCTTGAGATGCATCCCTCTGCAAAGGGGACAACCGTGGCCAAAGACCTGATTGCCGATGTGCTGGCGAAAATCTGTAAGGTTGACACATTGGCTATGAACGACGATGACAATGCGTCGTTGGAAACCCTATATGAGCGCGTGAGCGCACAAGTCTATGGACAGGATGAAGCCGTGAGACAGGTGGTGGAGTCTATCCAAATGTCAAAGGCGGGTATTGTCGATGTGGACAAACCTTTGGCATCGTTGCTCTTTGTAGGTCCCACGGGTGTGGGTAAGACAGAGGTGGCACGGGTGCTGTCGGCAGAGATGGGTATCCAACTGGTGCGCTTCGACATGAGTGAATATACAGAGAAGCATACTGTGGCCAAACTGATAGGCTCACCGGCGGGATATGTGGGTTATGAGGATGGCGGACTGCTTACCGACGCCATACGCAAAACTCCTAACTGTGTGCTGCTGCTCGATGAGATAGAAAAGGCACACCCCGATATCTACAATATCCTCTTGCAGGTGATGGACTATGCCCGGTTGACGGATAACAAAGGCCGTAAGGCCGACTTCCGCAATGTGGTGCTTATCATGACATCGAATGCCGGCGCTCAATATGCGGCACAGGCATCCGTCGGTTTTGGCGCTCATGTGTCGGCGGGAGAGGCAATGCTGCGACAAGTGAAGAAGACGTTCAAACCTGAGTTTATCAACCGACTGACAGGGACTGTTGTGTTCAATGACATGGACCGTGTCATGGCGGGACTTATCTTGGATAAGAAATTACGCCAGCTGCAACATCTGCTCGATGAGCGTAAGGTGACAATGACACTCACGGAGACTGCCCGCGTCTGGTTGCTTGACAAGGGATTTACCAAGGAATATGGCGCCAGGGAGATAGACCGGGTGATAGGACGTGAGTTGAAACCTTTGCTCACACGTGAGATACTTTTCGGAAAACTGAAAGAGGGCGGCAAGGCTACAATAGATGTGCAGAATGATCAATTGACACTGACGTGATTTTCCAACTCGATGATACGCTGACTTTTCCCGATCCACATTATGGTGAGAGCGACGGACTGCTCGCTGTGGGGGGAGACCTTTCTGTGGACAGGCTGTTGCTGGCCTACAGCAATGGCATCTTCCCCTGGTATTCTTTCCGAAACAGTGAGCAGATTGAATGGTTCTGTCCAATGAAGAGGTTTGTCATCTTCCCCAATGAGATACACATCTCACACTCTATGCGCACATTGCTCAACAAGGATTTGTATGAGGTGACAATCAACCGTGATTTTAAGGCCGTCATCCATGCTTGCAGCAAGTTGCGCTATAAGGAAAAATACGCATGGCTGGGGGAGGACATGATCAAGGCTTATACCGAATTGCATCGACAGGGCTTCGCTGCCAGTGTGGAGGTGTGGGAAGATGAGAAACTGGTGGGCGGACTTTATGGCGTGAATATTGGCAGAGCTTTTTTTGGTGAGAGCATGTTCTCGCTTGTGCCCAGTGCCAGTAAGGTGGCGCTGATCTTACTGGCACAGTATATGGTGGAAAATGGGGGCACTCTGATCGACTGTCAGCTGGAGACACCGCATCTCAAGTCAATGGGTGGACGTTATATCTCCTATGATGAATATATGGAGATTATTAGGAAAGTCTGACTCAAAACTATCCAATAACCCTACCTATAGTCCAATCAATCTGTCAAAATAGACGATGATTTCCTCCCATGTCTTGAATTCGTCACTGCCCAATTGAATCACCGTGCCCAAGAAATCGTCACAGGGGGTGGTGTCGATGAGGAAATCGCCGTAGAGCAGATGCCGCTGATTGGTAAATGTCACATGATTGTAGGCGGGAGCGTCAAATGTCTCCCATAGCCATTGCTGTGCCTCTGACATGGTGGCGCGCTCGTTGTAGTCGGCATTGACCACAAAATATACATTATATGTCTCTATCAGATGGCGGAATGCTTTTTGGCTGCTGCTGCGTGGCTTGTGCCATGGGTCGATGACACTGTCGTAGCCGACGAAGACCACAGGGCGCTCACGATGTTCCTGACGATCGTCTATCCATCGTATGAGCGGCATGACGGCATGCATATATGAGCGGTCGTCCATGCGATGCTCGCCATGAAAGGGTATGGCGGTGGGATAGTGCTGACGGAAGAGGTCGAAGGTGTGAACCAGGGTGTCGGAGTCGCCAAATAATCCCCAAACTCTGCCACGCTCCTCATCGGTAACACCGGAGAAATTGTGGGTGGTCATTTCGCGGTATTCCTTGACCAATGCCTTGGTGACGATAAAGTCTTGTACACCATCTTTGCGAGGATTTTGGAATGTCTGTGCACCGGTCATGCCGTGTGCTGTCATGGTGTCGCCAATCTGAAAGGCTGGGTTGATGACAATGCGGTCGTAACCATAGAGCATCTCGGTGTACATGCCGCCCATAGAGGTGCCGACAATAAGGTCAGGCTTGTGCTCGTCGCACAGCCGATGCAGCAAATCGATGGCTTCCTGAGGGTGCAAAGGCAGGTCTTCGGCGATAATTTCTGCGTTGCACAACACTTCACGCAGTCGGCGTACAGTGCCCGACTGTGCTGAGGATCCGAAACCATGCACATACATTATTTTTTTCCCTGCCATCACATCGGGGAATTGCTTGGTATAATTGTTTGTCATATTTTTTGTGATTCTTTTTGCAAAGATATATAAAATGTACAAAAGCAGCTATGAAATATCCCAAAAAATCAGGCCGCTGCGAGCACCGCAGCGGTCTGAAACGTATGTTATGAAAAATTTGAGAGAATTGAAACTTCACAGTTTCATGGTTTTGTTTTACTAAACATTTATTTTATAGAGAAAGCATTGAAAAAATTCTACTTTAGAAAGGTTTTTCCACCATTTGCTTGTTGTTGACGGAGTCTTTGACAATAGCAGTGGTGATGGTGTCTGCCTTGGCAACTGAGATGCCGTCAGGAGTGGGTTGCTCGTTCTGAACGATATTCTCCGTCTCTTTCGGCTGGAAAGCCACCTTCATGGCATTGCCTAATGTGAGAATGACAGCTACCATAGCGGCAGCCTTATATAGAGGCTTGAGACGGTCTTTCAGACGTATCGTACGGGCTTTTACTGGTGGCACTTCGCCAACTATCTCAAGCATTTTGCGGTCGAAGTCCTCACCCAGTTTCTCTTCTTGCACCTCACTATGCTCATAGGTAAATAAGTCTTTATAGGGAAGCAAATAAACGGGCACGCTCTCTTGGCTGAAGAAAGTGCGCAGTATCTGCTCCTCCTCAAGGGTGGTCTCGCAGACCCAGTAGCGTTCCATTAATTGCTCTATATACTTATAATCCATATTTCTCAATTTGTTGGTATTTTAGCTTGATGGCCTGCCGAGCCCTGAAGATGTTCACTTTTACTTGGTCTTCGGAAATGTTCAGGATGGTGGCTATCTCTTTGTACGTCTTACCCTCGAAGTCTCTCAGCTGCATGCAACTGCGTTGTTTCTCAGGAAGTCCGTTGACAAGCCGTCTTACAAGCTCCACACGGTCTTTTTGCTGCATTTGTTCATAAGGTCCCAGATTTTCATCTTGCGGGGACACCTCTGTCTTTTCCAGCGACTCGGTGTGGGTGTCTTTGCGTTTTAAATGGTCAAGTGACAGATTCCGGCATATTGTGAGGCAGTATGCTTCCAATGAGCCTACTTTGTCAAGATCGTCACGTTTGTTCCAGACTTTCATCAGCGTATCCTGTACGACATCTTCTGCCTCCTCGTGCTTGAGTGTGATGCGCAATGCCAGACGATATAATACGTCTTTCAGGGGCAGCACGTCGTTGTGGAAACTGATGATTTTCATCTTCTTCTGTATGGTTGACGATTAATAGGGGGGCAATGTTACAAATAGTTGTTCATTGCACCTGGTTTTTTAACACAATTTAACACTATTCGCCTACTATGGTTCCATGTTTTCCGTCGATGGCAGAGGCTTGTGTGATAATTACTTTTTCGACCCCAGCTCCGACGGCTTGGAGCGCATTCTCTATCTTGGGTATCATTCCTCCGCTGATGACACCATCAGCAACGTGTTTTTCAAAGGTCTCTCGTGTGATATAGGGAATTATCTCGCCATTGGCATCCATGACACCAGGCATCTCAAAGCTATAGATGAGCGTGACTTGATAGAGTGGCGCCAAAGCCTTGGCCACTTCATTGGCAATGGTGTCGGCATTGGTGTTGAGGATGTTACCTTGACCGTCGTGTGTGAGTGGAGCCATGACGGGTACGATACCTTGATGGATGAGCACGCTCAGTTTCTCACCATTGGCATAGTCCACATCGCCTACGAATCCATAGTCCACTTCACCGACAGGACGCCGATGGGAGTGTATCACGTCCATGTCGGCGCCTGTCAGTCCCATAGCATCAATGTCACGAGCCTGCAGGTGTGCCACAATGTTTTTGTTGACAAGTCCGCCATACACCATTGTCACCACGCGTAGCATGTCGGCATCGGTAATCCTCCGGCCATTGACCATCTTGCTCTCTATTCCCAGTGAGGCGGCGATGCGTGTGGCGCTGCGGCCACCGCCATGTACCAGCACTTTGTGGCCGGGAATGGCGGTAAAACGGTCAAGCAGCTGCGAGAGTTGTTTGGCGTCTTCTACCACGGCACCTCCGACCTTTACTACTGTGAGGCGCTCTTTGTTATTCGAGGTAGGTATATCCATAGAGTCCACTACGATAGTTGGAGAGGAATTCTTTTCCTTCTTCCAGTGAGATTTTTCCTTCTTTCACACTCTTGGCTACCCATGTTTCCAGCTGGCGGACCAATTTCCTGGGATTATATTGCACGTATGCCAAAACCTCTTCCACGGTTTCACCATCGATGATTTGGTCGATGTGATATCCGCCGTCTTTCACCGAGATATGGACAGCGTTGGTGTCGCCAAAGAGATTGTGCATGTCACCAAGAATCTCTTGGTAGGCTCCCACGAGGAATACACCGAGATAATATGGTTCGTTCTTGCGCAATGTGTGTACGGGCAGAATATTGGAGATGTTGCGATTGGTCACAAAATTGGCAATCTTGCCGTCGCTGTCGCATGTGATGTCCTGCAAGGTGGCACTGCGTGTCGGGCGCTCGTCCAATCGCTGTATGGGCACGATGGGGAAGATTTGGTCAATGGCCCATGAGTCGGGAAGTGACTGGAAGAGGGAGAAATTGCAAAAATATTTGTCAGCAAGAATTTTATCGAGTCCCTTCAGTTCCTCTGGTACATGTTTGAGGTGCTTGGCGATGCTGTTGATCTCGCGTGACACGCTCCAGTACATACTCTCCACCTCGGCACGTGTCTGTAAGTCGATGATGCCATGGTTGAAGAGGTCAAGTGCTTCCTCGCGGATTTGTTCGGCATCGTGCCAGTCCTCAAGCATAGAGCGGGGATTGAGGTTGTCCCAGATGTCGTATAGGTCGCGAACCAGTTTGTGGGCTCCCTCTTCGGGCTCAAACTCCTCGGGCATCTCTGGCAGTGTGGCTGTCTCCAGCACGTCGATGATGAGCACTGAGTGATGTGCCGACAGCGACCGGCCACTCTCCGTGATCAGGTTGGGATGCTGTATGCCATTGTGATTGGCTGCTTCGACAAAGGTGTAGATGCAGTCGTTGACATACTCTTGGATGGAATAGTTGACAGAACTCTCGCTGCTGGGTGAGCGGGTGCCGTCGTAGTCTACGCCAAGGCCACCTCCACAGTCTACAAACTCCACGTTGTATCCCATTTTGTGAAGTTGGATATAGAATTGTGAGGCCTCGCGCAGGGCGGCTTGGATACGGCGTATCTTGGTAATCTGAGAGCCAATATGGAAGTGGATGAGTTTCAGACAGTCGTGCATGCCTTTTTTGTCGAGTTTCTCGAGTGCCTCGAGCAACTCGCTGCTGGTGAGACCGAATTTGCTGGCATCACCACCGCTTTCCTCCCATTTCCCTGATCCAGATGTGGCCAGTTTGATACGAATACCCAGATTGGGCTTCACATTGAGCTTTTTGGCTGCACGGGCGATGATGTCGAGCTCATTGAGTTTTTCTATGACGATGAAGATACGTTTCCCCATCTTTTGGGCAAGAAGGGCAAGCTCGATGTAGTTCTGGTCCTTATAACCGTTGCAAATGATGAGGGAATCGCTTTGGCACTGCACGGCGATGACGGCGTGCAACTCGGGTTTGGAACCTGCCTCAAGACCTAAGTTGAACTTGCGTCCGTGTGAGATGATTTCCTCCACCACGGGCTGCATCTGGTTTACTTTGATGGGGTAGATGATAAAATTCTCACCTTTGTAGTCATACTCTTCAGCTGCTTTTTTGAAGCAACTGGCGGTCTTCTCAATACGGTTGTCAAGGATATCGGGGAAGCGCAGCAGTACGGGGGGCGTGACATCGCGCAGTGCCAGCTCGCACATCACGTCGTGGAGGTCGACGTGGGTATTATCCTTACAGGGCGAGACATATACATGGCCGGCATCGTTGACACCGAAATAGGAAATGCCCCATCCGTTGATGTTGTAAAGTTCCTTGGAGTCTTCAGTTGTCCATTTCTTCATGTCGGTAAGTGTGGTTGGTTTAAGGTGGGTTCAATTAATGAAATCATGACCCATCATTGTTTGACATATATGTGGGAGTTAATAGAACCCACCTTAAATATTCAGCATACGACGTATATTGGCCACAGAGATGTTGATTTTCTCGTAGGTGTCGAGTAGGTTGACATCAAGTATGTGGCGCGACTTGAGGTAGTAGGGCTCACGCTGTTGCAATTGTTGGGTGATGAAGTGCTGCATCTCCTCAGGGGTCTTGTCCTTGAGCAACGGCCGCTCTGTCTTACCCATGCGAAGATGTTTGTAGAGCACCTCGGGCGTGGCCTTCAGATAGATGGTCTCACCTTGGGTGTTGAGATAGTCCATGTTGTCGAAGAAACAAGGGGTGCCACCACCGCAACTGATGATGACATCCTCAAATTCTGCTACTTCATGAAGCATATTGTGCTCGATGCGCCGGAATCCGTCCTCGCCTTTCTCAGCAAAGATCTGAGGTACAGTCTTACGCATCCGGCTTTCGATATACCAGTCAAGGTCGTAGAAGGGAATGCCTAAAGCTTTTGAGAGCGACTTCCCCACGGTGGTCTTGCCGGCCCCCATGTATCCTACGATAATGATACGGATCATGATTGTTTCTTCTTGCTGGTGGCATTTACCACTTGCATACACTGCTCGTAGGTAAGCTGGGCAGCTTTGGCATGCAGGTTCTTGGGCATTCTATAGTTCTTGCCATCATAGAAGATGTATGGACCATAGCGACCGTTCATCACCTCGAGCTTGGGGTCTTCATCGAATTTCTTCAGATGTCGCTCCTCTTCTTGCTTGCGTTTCTCGTTGATGAGCTCGATGGTTCTTTCTAAGGACACGGTGAGTGGGTCTTCGGTTTTGGGTAATGACACATACTTCTTGTTGTGCAGGATGTATGGACCGAAGCGCCCGGTGCCAACCACCACATTAGTGCCTTCAAACTCGCCAAGTGTGCGAGGGAGCTTAAAGAGTTCCATTGCCTCATCGAGTGTGATGGTTTCCATACTCTTGTCTGAGGGCAGTTGCGCAAACTGTGGTTTCTCCTTGTCGTCTGCACGTCCAATCTGGACGATGGGGCCGAAACGACCGATTTTCACAAACACGGGCTTGCCGCTCTTGGGATCCATACCCAGTTCGCGCTCACCTGCCTTATGCTCGGCACGGATGTTCATGGTCTTCTCCACGACAGGGTCAAAATTCTTATAGAATTTCTTGATCATCGATACCCATTTGGCTTTTCCCTCGGCTATCTTGTCAAACTGTTGTTCGACATTGGCTGTGAAGTTGTAGTCGAGGATATCGGGGAAATATTGCATCAGGAAGTCGTTGACCACTAATCCGATGTCTGTGGGGAGGAGCTTGCCTTTCTCGTTGCCCACAATCTCTGTTTTCTTCTTTGTGGTGATAGACTTGCCCTTCAGCGTGTCGATGAGGTAAGAGCGCTCTACGCCCTTCTTGTCGCCCTTTTGGACATATTCACGTTGTTGGATCGTACTGATGGTGGGCGCATAAGTGGATGGGCGACCAATGCCTAATTCCTCCATCTTGTGCACGAGGCTGGCCTCCGTATAGCGCAGAGGACCTACGGTGTAGCGCTCTGTGGATATAATGTTCGCGCATGTGAGCGCGTCGCCTATGCGCATGGGCGGGAGAATATGGCTTGTCTCTTCCTGGTTTTGTTCATCATCGTTCGATTCATGGTAGGCTTTCATGAAACCGTCGAAGACCACTACCTCACCAGTAGCCACAAAGAATTCCTCCTTGCCGCTGATGAGTATGTTGACCGTCGTTTTCTCTATTTGTGCGTCGGCCATCTGTGAGGCGGCGGTACGCTTCCATATCAGGTCGTAAAGACGGCGCTCTTGAACATTTCCCTCAATCTCGGTATTGCTCATATAGGTGGGACGGATGGCCTCATGGGCTTCCTGGGCACCTTTGGAATGTGTCTTATAGTTGCGGGGCTTGCTGTACTCCTTGCCATAGTGGCGCACCACCTCTTCTTTGCTGGCGTTGATACAGAGGGTGGAGAGATTGACCGAGTCGGTACGCATATAGGTGATGAGACCATTCTCGTAGAGATGTTGTGCCACCATCATGGTCTGCGATACCGTGAAGCCTAATTTGCGGGAGGCTTCCTGTTGCAGGGTAGAGGTGGTGAATGGTGGTGCGGGAAACCGTTTGAGTGGTTTCTTGACCACACTGTCGATGGTAAAGGTGGCATCCTTGCAACTCTCGAGGAATGCTATTGCCTCCTCATGTGTCTTAAAACGTGTGGAAAGCTCGGCCTTTACCTCTGCAGGGGTGTCATTCTGCGAGGGTAGGGTGAATACGGCGTTCACTCGATAGTAAGGCTCTGACTCAAACGACTGGATTTCGCGCTCGCGCTCCACGATGAGGCGTACGGCCACACTCTGCACTCTGCCTGCGGAGAGTGATGGCTTCACTTTGCGCCACAGCACCGGGGAAAGGCGAAAACCCACAAGACGGTCGAGCACACGACGTGCCTGCTGGGCATTGACAAGGTTCATGTCGATATGACGAGGGGTCTTGATGGCCTCCAGGATAGCTGGTTTGGTTATCTCATGAAAGACGATACGATTCGTCTTTGTCTCATCCAAACCCAGCACCTCGCAAAGGTGCCAGGAGATGGCTTCTCCCTCGCGGTCCTCATCAGATGCGAGCCATATCTTTTCTGCCTTGGCGGCATGATTTTTCAGCTTGTTGGCTAATTCCTTCTTGTCTTCAGGAATCTCATAGTCGGGCTCCATGGTATCGAGGTTGATACTGATCTCTTTCTTCTTCAGATCACGGATATGCCCATAACTTGACATCACTTTGTAGTCCTTGCCAAGGAATTTCTCTATCGTCTTGGCTTTGGCGGGGCTCTCTACGATTACTAAATTGTCTTGCATATTGATATACGAAAAGTTATTCGAGCCGCAAAAGTAAGCAAAACTTTAGTCATATACCTTATTATATATCTAAAATTTAGATTTTTTAAGAAAAAGTCATGTGAGCTGCGGAAGTAAGTAGGTGATCAAAAAATAGTAGTTTTCAACCTGTACAAATCTCAAACCTCAAATTTCAACAGCTTCTCCACCCCTTTTCTGACAGAATGGAGGCCGAATAGGGTGGGGTCGACATCATGGGGATGGAGCCACAGGCATTCGGCGGCATCATCATCGGCATGGAGAGTGGTGATATCGTCGACCTGACAACGGAAGAAAAGGTCGAGTGTAGGGATGGGAAAACCAGAATAGAGGTAGGTGTTGGGCAAACTGAAGAGATACTCGGAATGGACCACCGTCAGTCCTGTCTCTTCCAACACTTCTCTTGCCACTCCTTGTTCTGCTGTCTCGCCGATGTCGGCAAAGCCGCCTGGCAGGTCGAGTGTGCCGGCGGCAGGCTCATGTTTCCGCCGTTCCACCAGCCACCGACCCTGTGGGTCGGTGATGAGGGCCACGCATGCGGCACTGGGATTGAGATAATACTCGAAGGAGCAGTTCTTGCAGCGTTTGCTCTTCACATTGTTGATGTCAAATTGCGCACTGCCACATACCGGGCAGTGCGCAAATTTATCCAAAATATGTCCCATGGGATTCATGTTTCTATATAGGTTCGACGGATATCAGGAGACACCAGAGGCAAAATTCCCAACACCAATTCCTAATTCCTAATTAAAGAATCACCATTTGTCTGTTCGGAAGGGGAAAAGTGGCAGTCCTGCCCCATTCTTCAAGTTGCCGAGTTGGAAATTCTTGAAACAATAGCGCAGCGCCACGGGTTCCTTCACCTCAGGACATACTATCTGAATGGTCTCGTCCCAGTATCCACCACCTGGTTGCCAGAAATGTGTGGCTGTGGCCGGATGGAACACCTTGTCGGCTCCTGCCACCTCAAATCCTTCGATCCCCTCAAAACGACTGATGCTTCCATAGTCGTCGTTGAGGTGGATATGGATGGTATCTCCCACAATCTTCATATCCTTGAATGATGGACTGTTGCACCACACATTCTCCATACCATAGGTCTTGTTGAGGGCAATATATGCCAACCGTTGACCCACAGGGCGTTTTTGGGCGGGGTGTATCTGTGTGGTCTCATAAGGGTAGGCGAGGTCGTTGGTGCACACCAAGGCACTGTTGGGAATCTTCTTGGAGGCAACATATTGTTGCTCACGCAGGCGCGCACCCCAGTCTGCCTCAATATTGTCATAATGGTAAGGGGCTATCTCTACGAAATAGAATGGTATCTCGCCCAAGTCGAATTGTTCGCGCCATTGTCTCACCAACAAAGCAAGACGGTCGGAATATTGGTCGCCAGGGTCACCCACATTGGAACATCCCTGATAGAAGAGGATGCCTTTTACGGTGAAGTTGAGAATGGGATTGAAAGTACCGTTACCCCATACCAACTGCCGGTGGTAGTCCCATTCATGCCCTTTGACAATCTCCATGGTATCAAGGGGCTCGTTGGTGTATTTTTGCAAGTTCTCGCGGGTAAGCCAGCTCTCCACGCGTGTTCCTCCTTTATTGGCCATGATGAGACCCACGGGGATGTCAAGGGCACGGTTGACCACTTGAGCGAAGAAATATCCTGTGGCTGAGGCGTCGCCCACCGTACCTGGTCCGATCTCACACCATGAACAGTCGGCGTCGTCCAGGGGTGTCATGCTCATCACGCTGGGTATCTTCACGTAGTGGATGCCATGGTATTGTCTGGCATTGACCACCTCGTCATTGTAGCCTTCCACGGGGCAGTTGCCAAAGCCCTTGACGGGCATTTCCATGTTGCTCTGTCCAGCACATACCCATACCTCGCCGGAGAGGACATTCTGGATCGTGGTCTTCTCACCATCGTCAAAGGTGATGGACAATGGTTGGTAACTTGCGGCTGGGGTCTGAACCTTGACGAGCCAGTGACCCGACTTGTCTGTCTTTGTGGTATATACCTTGGTGTTCCATGAAACGGTCACATTGACGGTCTTTCCGGGTTTGTCCCATCCCCAAAGACGTGCTTCTGTGTTCTGTTGAAGCACCATGTTGTCGCCAATGATGTGTGGTAATCTTACTTTGGCTTGTACACATAATGTCAACAAAGCCATTAATGTCAAAGATATAATTCGCTTTTGCATGTCTGTAGATAGTTAGATAAATTTTCAAATCAGTCTGCAATATTACAAAAAAAACGTTACCTTTGCAACTGAATGTGAGGATTGTTTTCAAAAAACAGGAATTTTGATTCTTTATCTTGGATTTTTAAAATATTGATTATGAAAAAAATGATGTTTGCCATGCTTCTGTTGTGTATGGTTGTCTCTGCGTCTGCGCAAGGTGTAAAAGTGATGAACTTGTGGCCAAAGAAAGCTCCCAACAACAATGGTGACTCTAAAGATACCTGCAAAGTCTGGATTTATTTGCCAGAGGCCAAGAAAGCCACCGGGCGCGCCATCGTCATCTGTCCGGGTGGTGGATATAGTGGTCTTGCCATGAACCACGAGGGACATGAATGGGGAAAGTTCTTCCAGAATATGGGCATCGCTGCCTTTGTGCTGAAATATCGTATGCCGCACGGAAAACCTGAAGTCCCTATTTCTGATGCCGAGGAGTGTATGAGAATGGTACGCCGCAATGCCTCCACATGGCACATCAAGTCAAACGACATCGGTATTATGGGCTCATCCGCTGGTGGACATCTGGCTTCTACCATCGCCACACAGTCTACCAATCAGGCCAAGCCGAATTTCCAGATACTTTTCTATCCTGTGATTACGATGATGCAGGGCTATACACATCAGGGCTCTCACGACAATTTTATGGGCAAGGGAAGTAAACGCGAGGAAAAAAAGTATAGTAGCGACCAACAGGTGACACGCGTCACACCAAGGGCATGGATAGCATTGAGCGATGATGATACGACCGTGGAGCCGGCAAATGGTGCCAATTATTACATGGAGCTTTATCGTCATGATGTGCCGGCATCACTGCATATTTATCCTGATGGCGGCCATGGATGGGGAAGCAATCTGGGTTTCAAATATCATATTGAGATGATTATGGAACTGAAGGCATGGCTCGACAGTTTCTAAATGAAGATTATCTAACCAGTAAGATTGCTGAGGGAGAACATCAGCAGCAGGATTTCAAATACAAAATTACGGATGCCTGCAAACTGGCCAAATCGGTGTCGGCATTTGCCAATACCGAGGGTGGACGTTTGATGATTGGCGTGCGCGACGATGGCACACTGGCCGGTGTGCGGTCGGAGGAAGAGGTGTATATGATGAAGCAAGCAGCGGAAGAATATTGTAAGCCTGCTGTGGAGATTTCCTTTGAAAGGCTTGTGGCCGAGGGTCGTCATGTCGTGATCGCCCATGTGCCTGTATCGGCACAAAAACCTATACGAGCTCTTTGCGATGATGGACGTTACAGGGCATTTATACGCATCGCTGATGAGAATATCTTAGCATCTCCCGTGCATGTTCGCATCTGGAAGGAAGAGCAATCGTCCAAAGGACAAGTCTTCACGAAGGGGCTGGTGGAAAACAGAGTAATCGACGCGATGAAGACAAATGAGCCCTTGAATTTAGGACAGGTGGTGAGGGCCTCTGGTGTTAACCGTCAGGCTGTCGTCATCACATTGGCGAGAATGATCCGGTATGGGTTGGTAAATTGCCGGTATGATGGACGAACTTTTGTCTTTGCGCAAGTATAGTGCCTTGTGACAAAAGAAGCGCCTTGTTGAGAGGCACTTCTTTTGTCATGTTGGACACACATTTATTTGGTGTATTTCTTACCGTTGATGATATAGATGCCTTTCGGCAATTGTCGGAGAATCTCCTCGGCACGTTGGCCGTTCGTCTCCTGAATCTTTGTGCCTGTGATAGTGTAGACACCTTCCCTGTAAAGATAATTGGCATTTTCATCTTCAGAAACCATCGGTTTCATAATCGCTGTGGGCTGCTCATCAAACACGTCGATATAGGAGGCCACGTATAGGATGGAACCCTTATTGGGATCGGTTTCCGAGGTGAAATAGGCACGGAATGGCTGTACTTTGCCTGGAACATCATAGTAGACGAAGTTGTTTCCTCCGTCATCCTCGTCGAGAAGATATACATAGTCGCCGTATGTGTCTGTCTCTGAGAAAGTACCTTGGAAGTTGTAGTTGTCTGCATCTGCTACAATCTTCTTGTTGGTCAGCGTCACATTGTCGGCGCTAAATACCAATTCCTTACCTATCAGTGAGTACTCCTCGCCATTATAGTCACCTGGCACTGTGATAATATATGGTACATACGCTTTTATGTTCTCAGTATTGATGAAATAGGCATAAAAGCCTTCCTCTCCATAGAAACGACGAACCCAAAAATTCTTGTCTTTGTTGTCGCCTGGCTTGAACCAGTCAATAGCTACATTGTCTGTGGCATTCATCACTTTCTCAACATCGAAAGGCACAACGACAGTCGACCAGTTGTTCTCATTCCTTAACCCGTTGAATCCCTTGTCGAATTTACGGGTATAAGTGATGTGGTTGGCAGTGCAGTCGTATTGCGGGATATAGAAGGAATATCCATCATACAATCTGATGGTGTCTGCCTTGAGGTTGACAACTTGATTCAAACCAGTAAGTGATGCGTAATTCTTTGTGGTATAGTAGATGGTGTTGGGATTGCTGTTTGGAGTAACTTCGCTGGGAACAGTGCTGAGGTTGTAGAGACTCAGTGCAATGGCATCCTCTGGCACCACATACGGGTCTTTGCTGGATGGTATAGCGTGCAGCAACCCGTCAGAAGTCCAATATTGTATTCCACGTTGGGTCTTCATGGAAAATGAGACAGCTGTGTTGGCAAATTGATTCAAACTTTCGCTTGTCCTCTTCCTATAATAGAGAGAGAACGGGTAGGTGGAACTATATCTCAAACCATTTACCACGAAAGTGTATTCTCGTGTCTCACCGACAGGAATGTGACACAATATCTTGTCTGTGGCATGCCAGTTGGAATATCGGATAAGAGGACGGATATAGTCATCGTAGTCAATCTTTCCGGTGTTCTTGACCTTTATTTTCATTCTGAAACTGTTGCCATAGAGGGTAAGAGAGGACTTGTTGAAGTTGTCTACCTCGTATTCAAATGACAAGCTATATGAGGCATTGTCCAATACCGTAATGGAGTCTTGGAAAAGTACTTCAGAAGCCTTTGGGGTCGTTGTGAATTTGCTTTTTACCAATCGGATGCAGCGGTCTCCCTGATCGGCTGCATAATATGTGAAGTATACATCTGCTGTGGTGTTCTGGGGAACTCTGGCAATCTTAAAGTCGCGTCCTTCCTCATTATCATACAAGTACAACAGTTTGGAGTATTTCTCCATCATGTTGTTGGTGATGTTGACTTTAAACATTCTCGGAGCCCTTCTATAGAGTGTCTTTTCTGTATCTAACTCAAATGAATTGAAAACGACTGCGGGACCATTTGATAATGTAGCGGAACCATTTTCGATGACTGCTCCAATAAATGCATTGGTGGCATTACATTTGTTAAAGTGCCACATGCCATCACCGCTTTCTAACTTACTGACAGGATATATACGGTATGTGCCGTCTTCTACGTCGTCAATTTCAAGCGTCCACTTGTTGGTGAGAGATTGACCTGCAGCATATTTGAATAAATCAGAAGATACTATCTTGATAAATTTATTGTTTTCGTCGTACAATCCTAATCCTTCGAAGAAATAGGCACCTGTGTCTGTGCTATTGGTACTTGTCGTACTAATAGTTTGGGTACTCTGTGTGTATGTGAGTTTTGTCAAAGTGAGACAGGAGTTCATATAGAGATAGCTCTCATCTTCTTCTACGTATTCTGGATCTTCGGTCGTCTCGTCATCCAAGAATGACAAATCGTCCTCGCTGGTGGTTCCATCGTTATCGGTTTCAGCAAGGTCGCCGCCATTGTCGTCGCCGCCGTTGTCGTCGCCGCCTGGCTCAGTTCCGCCATTGTCGTCACCGCCGTTGTCGTCACCGCCTGGCTCAGTTCCGCCATTGTCGTCACCGCCGTTGTCGTCACCGCCTGGCTCAGTTCCGCCATTGTCGTCACCGCCATTGTCGTCACCGCCGTTGTCGTCACCGCCTGGCTCAGTTCCGCCATTGTCGTCACCGCCGTTGTCGTCACCGCCTGGCTCAGTTCCGCCATTGTCGTCACCGCCATTGTCGTCACCGCCGTTGTCGTCACCGCC
>FLNZ01004456.1_pt1 | contig 18283 bp, 14 predicted proteins | sample 1140391 | NCBI WGS metagenome assembly FLNZ01 (sample SAMEA3878171, study PRJEB12797) | bioreactor metagenome | biome: Moose rumen | place: Sweden | collected 2011-10
CCATCTTCTTCGTCTTTACTTTTGTCCTCAAACGGCTGACCATGCCCAGAAAAGTGAATATAAACCATATCACCTGGTTTGCATGAGTTAGCAAGTGCTTTTAGCTCTTTTCGTATACGTTTAGCTGTCGCTTGCTGGTTGGTGACTTTGATGATACTGAATTGTTGTGACTTTAATGTGGTTGCCAAGAGTTCCACATCACTGGCTCCATGAATATCTGTCCATTGTGTGGCACTATTTGAGGAATAATTAGAGATTCCAACAAGCAAAGCGCGCTTTGTTTGGGCATCTGAATTGAACGGAAGCACAAACAAAACCAGCACCAATATTAATGTTTGATAAATTTTATGCATATCAATCTTTATTTTATGTGTTACACAATTATTTCCCAGAATCCACCTTTGTCGGGGCCGACACGACGAACGACTCCTTGGTCGTGTAGTTTTTTGATGTTTCTTGTAATGTTTCTCCGATCAACATCTATAATTTCAGCCATTTTAGCGGTTGTGATATAGGGGTCTTCCTTTATCAAGTCAATAATAATCTGGGACGTTTTCTGGGACGTTTTCTGGGACGTTTTCTGGGACGTTTTCTGGGACGTTTCCTGGGACGTTTCTGGGACAATTTCTAGTAACTTTTCAGTTCGGTTTTCAGTTCGCTTACCTGTTTTCAGTTCGTTTTCAGTCACCTTGGGGACAGTGATGCGCAAGATGAAGTCATTGTTATGGAAACTTGGTGCATTAGCACCGTTTGCTTCTAGTTCACGATAAATGCGATCAACACCCTCTCCAAACTCTTTAACGTAGTTATAAGCTTTCAGGAACGCGGCAATTTTGGGATTGCGAGAGAAGTGGGTGTGGCGAATATTCTCTGGTTTCACCATGCCCGGCAGTTTACCAGGGGACTCATACACCAATCGGTCGTCGAACATCTTGATTTGTATCTCTGTGCCTTTGATGTTGTAGGCTCTATGGCAAACGGCGTTTACTGTCATCTCTTGAATGACAAACTCGGGGTAGTCACGGAGTGTCACAAACTGGCCATGCTGTCCCAAAAAAGTATGTTCACGAACTTGCGTTTCGATGAACTCAATAGTTTTCTTGACTTGGTTCAAGATGGTTCCTTCGAACGTGACGTCCTTGACCACGTTCATTTGGGCACCGACCTTCTCGTCAATGCCTTCATACCTGATGAAACGTGTGCGGGCACGGGGGAAGAAGTCCTGCGGTTTCTTGCCAAAGAGCAGGATGCAAGCCGTGCTCACAGCTTCCTCGCCTTGCTTGTTGGTAGTGACAAAGCCATTATTCTCACGCAAATAATGTAACGGAGACTTGGTATAGCCAATCAATTTGATGTATTCGGCGACGGCATCCATATCAATGTCATCAATAGTTGCACCATAAACAGCTGTGTCTTCGTAATACCGTTCGCCTTTATCATACATCAACTGCAGGCGTTCTTCAAATGTCAGTTTGCGGCTCTTGTCGCCTACACGCATAAATGCTTCGTCGGCTTGGTTGGTATGAAGATTGATACTTGCCGGCACCTGCATTAGCAAGATGTGATTCTCGTTGCCATTCTCATCGGTGCAAGGCAACTTCTCACACCTCACCGATACTGACGGATTGCAGAAGTCGAGCGGTGCTCTTAGCAGCTCATTGAGCTTCGTCTCATACTGGTCAACTCCCTCAATGGCAAGAGTTTTATCATCAATCCCAATGGCAATCTCACCGCCATCGGCATTTGCCATGGCAACAATGGTAACTGCCAACCCTTTCGCATCAATCTTGATGCTCTTGCGGTCGAACGATTGTCCTTCATCGCGAGTTATTATTTCGTCAATTGTCATCATCATGCGTCAACAGTCTAATGAATTGGTGGATTTGGTGGGTCTGACTTTTCTTTCCTACTTCGTCTTGAGCCTTGCTTTCAGTCGCAGGATTCTCTCGCTGGACTGGTGGATGCGCTCGTAGGGCACTTTGCCTGTTTTTACTAAGTTGACGATGATATCGACGAGTTTGAAGGGTCGGTCGGCTTCGAAGCCGGTGTCGATGTTGTTTCCCACCAGGAGGATGTCGGCGCCGGCATTGATGGCGAGGGCAAGGGCGTCGCTGATGGAGTATTGCCCCAGGATGCCTTCCATGTACATGTCGTCGGTGACTATCACGCCGTCGTAGTGCAGGTTGTCGCGCAGCAGGCCGGTGAGGATTTTGTGCGACAGTGTGGCGGGATAGTCGGGGTCGAGGCGGCGGTTGTAGATGTGGGCGGTCATCACCACATCTACCTTGTTCTTGGCGATGAGCTGCTCAAAAGGCACGAGTTCATTAGGAATCCAAGTGTCGGTGACATCTACCAAACCCTCGTGCGAGTCGCCCAGCGCACTGCCGTGACCCGGGAAGTGCTTCACGGCACACAACACGCCATATTTGTAATGCGCATCGAGAAACCAACTAGCATGGCGGGTGATGACATCCACGTCGGTCGAGAAGCAGCGCTTGAAGTGTCCCAGATGCGGACCGTCCTCACGGTGGATGTCGAGTACTGGGGCGAGGTTGAGGTTCACGCCACATTCTTTCATCTCCTCGGCGATGCGCATGGCATAATAGAGCGTGGTGTCGCGGTTGTCGGTGGTGCCTAGATACAGGGCGTTGACGGTGGGCTTGAAGCCGTACTGTGGCTTCAGTCGGCACACCATGCCGCCTTCTTGGTCGGCGGCGATGATTAGTGGCTCGTCGGCATAGCTCTGCAACTGATAGGTGAGCTTCATGAGGCGCTCCTTGGTGGTGATGTTGCGGGTGCCTATCTTGCGCGGACCGTCGCTGGTGAGGTCAACGTCAAAGAGCACGATGCTCCCCACATGGAGGTCGCGCACATAGCGTGCCGCGTCGCTATTGTCGTCGATGCGGTCGCCACGGAACCCTACCATTAGCATGCGTGCCGCCTCGCGGCGCAGAGTGGAGTCGCTGGGTAGTGACTGCTGAGCCACTAACGGAAAAAATGCCAGCACAGCTAGCACCGGCATTATGAGTAGTCTTTTATTCATAGTCTTTGTAAACAAGATACAAGTGAACGAGGCAATTGAGTTTTTGAAAATGCGCAAACGAGTCAGTAGCCATAGTTCGACTGGCATAATCGCATTTTCTGATTATTATGGTGGGTTCTATAAATTAACTTGAGGTGTTTTTGATTTATTTTCGAGCAGATGCGAAGTTAAAGCAGCAGCGGCATAGCGGGCTATGTTGCAAGGATTTAACGAGGCAGATGCCGAAAAGAAACAAAAACAGCCAAGAACCCATCTCAACATTTTATTAATTTATAGAACCCACCTTATGTTGTAAGAGTTAATATATCAGTTGAAGAAAAAGAAGAAGTACACTGCAGCCCAGTCACTTCTCACGCCATTGGCATGACCAATGGTGCGGTAGTTGCTGTCCTGAACTGTGCCATCGCTCTTGACGTGGCCCACAGTGCGGTAGTTGCTGTCCTGCACTGTGCCGTCGCTCTTGACGTGGCCCACAGTGCGATAGTTGCTGTCTTGAATGGTGCCGTCGCTCTTGATGTGCCCCACAGTGCGGTAGTTGCTGTCTTGCACGGTGCCATCGCTCTTGATGTGCCCCACAGTGCGATAGTTGCTGTCTTGAATGGTGCCGTCACTCTTGACGTGGCCTGTAGTGCGGTAGTTGCTGTCCTGCATGCTCTGGGCGCTGGCATTAAAAGCCATGCATCCTGTGGCAAGCACCACAAGGGCAATAATGTATCTCAACTGTCTCATAATAGTATATATTTGTTTAATTTAAGTCTCGCAACTGTAGGTTTATCGTTATTCGTTTATGGGAGACAGTGATGAGATTAAAGGCAACGCATTCTAATTCTGCATTAATCAATCTCTCATCTCCACTCCACTGAAAAAGATAAACTCTAACCTTCAAGTTTATATCAGTATAAACTTGAATTATTTAAAGAAGTCAAAGAAATAGTAGGCGGCGACTCGTTGGATGGAGATGCCGTTGGCAAATCCAAGCACCTCGCCGTCGGGTGTGGTCACTTTGCCGCTCTTAACCTCAATGTAGCCCAGCAGCTTGCTCTCGCCGTCGTTTACCGAGCCGTCGGCGTTGATGTAGCCAATGCGCTCACCAGCCTTATTGTAGATTTGCATCTTGGCGTCGATGCGTCCCACAATTTTGCTTTTGGCGTTAGCAATGGTGCCGTCGTTGTTGAAGTAGCCAATGGGGTCGTAGTTGCTGTTGCGCACAGTACCGTTGGCGGCGATTTTCCCCACTATGTTGTAGTTGGCGTCACGCAGTTGCTGAGCCACAGCGCTACCGGTGCCCATGGCGAGGAGCATAACGGCTACCATAATGATATTTCTAGTAAAAGTCTTCATCGCTGTTCTGAATTAAGTGTTAAACAATTCACACCGCAAATTTAAGCACTTTTTTTGAAAACAATTAATTTTATGTCCAAAAAATGCTTTGTCACTTAGACTTAACCTTATTGGCAAGGTTTAAAACCCGAAGCTCTCTTGAAAAGTTATTAACTTAACAATTAAAATTGAGGAAAAATGATTATCTAAGCAACTTATTGTCGCCCTTGAAAACAAAATGTGCAAAGAATAATAACAACTGTGAAAGACGCTTGGGTTATTTCAAAAAAGGAATAAATAAAGAAATTCTTGATAATTTAGTAGTTTTTTTACAAAAACTAGCAAAATATTTTGCTAGTTTAGTAAAATTGCGTATATTTGCACAATAACTACAATATAGATTATCATGATAAGAGAATTTTGGGCAGAGAATTACCTGTCTATTCGCAAACGGCAAACTGTGAATTTTGAAACCAAGTCTAAAGATGACGAATGGGCATCGGTAAATGTTGGTGGAAATAAGCGCATCAATAAGCTTGCGGTTATTTATGGAGCAAACGCATCGGGTAAGTCCAATCTTCTATTGGCAATACAAAACGTTTTTGAATTGTTATTTCACTCTAGGGCAAAACGCACACAACCAGTTATAACCCGTCGTTCTTTTGCTCTAACCCAAGATGAACCGTCTAGTCTTTTTGTTTCCTTCTATGCCAATCGCATTCGGTATGATTACACAGTATCTTTCAACCGTGAGCACATTCTTCATGAGCAAATGGATTGGTATCCGAAAGGGGCAAAAGCATTATTCTATGAGCGCAGTTTTGTTGACTCAGAATCAAAGGCAAGTATTAAGTTTGGTACAAGTTTGAATCTTTCGGCAAAATCAAGAGAAACTTTTGTTCAAAACACGCTGAATAATCACACGGTTCTTTCGGTTTTTGGAAAAGTCTCTTTTGATAAAGATGCTAAAGGAATAGCTGAACTTTATAATTGGATTAAAGATTATATGCATGAAGTTAATTTCAAGCAATATTCTCTGGCTCAAGTTTTAAAGTCGGCTGAAAATAATGTCGATACTAGGCGTTTTTTCCTCCAGTTGCTCAAGAAGGCCGATTTTAATATAGTTGATTTCTATACCGAAACCGTAACGGAATCTAAAATACCTGGCATTTTTGCTCAAGAGATTACACCCGATAACAACAATTCAATTTTCGAAATCCAGATTGAAACTGTGAAGGCCTATTTCGTATGTGCAGCAGGTGACAAGACTTTTATTCTGAGTTTAGATGAGCAATCCCAAGGTACAAAGAAGTTTTTATCAAATTTGTCGTGCCTCTATAGTGCCATTACAAGCAATCATGTGTTCCTTATTGATGAGATTGATTCGGAACTGCATGATGACTTGTTACTATACTTTTTAAATGCATTTGTTTTGAACTCCAAAGAATCTCAGTTGATTTTTACAACTCAGGAAACATCTTTGCTGGATGAGGACCTGCTCAACACACATCGCGATTTTGTGTTCATTGCAGAGAAGGATCGAGAAGGAGCCTATTCAAAATATACAAGAGTTGATGAGTTTGGATTGCATAAAAATCTCTCATTATATAATGCTTATAAGACTGGACGTCTTGGTGCAGTTCCGCACTTAGGTTCACCCATTATGTTTTTGGACGATGACAAGGATTAAAGACTCCATAGCGGTAATCGGCGAGGGAATAACGGAATACTACTATTTCAATTCCTTGAAAGATGAGTTCACACAACTCAACTTGCGCCCCATGTATCCTAAACATTCTACCAGTCTTGTTGATCTTGAAAAAGAGATAGAGAAAGCTATTGACAAGGGATATAATATGATATTTTGTGTCATCGACATGGACAACAAGAAAGAGGGTGCCGAACGGCAAAACTATCTCAACTTCAAGAAGCGACATGAAGGCACAAAAATAATCAAGAATAAAGAGTTTAAATACACTATTCGCTTTATTGAAACAGAGCGATGCACTGAGCTGTTTTTCTTGTTCTATTTTGCTTATACTTCCCGATTGTTTCATGACCAACCTACAGTGCTTCGAGCATTGAATAAACACTGCTACTACGAGAAGACGGAAAAATTCTTCAAAGCTCATAGCCTTCACCAATATTTTCAGAGGCATGACGGCAGTTTTATGACTGCATTACGGAATGCAGCAAAGTCTATGAAAGAGAAGGAACAGACTGGCAGAGATCATACTTATTCTCAAATGGCCGAATTGTTTGAAACATTAGGAATTATCGAAAATGAAAAAGCAACATCAGCAAAAGATGGAGTTACATCAAGAAAGAAATAAAACGATTATACAAAACAGCAAATGAACGAATTAACTGAAATTTATGTAGCCGTAAAAGATCCAAATTATATTGAGGCACAGATCGATACTCTTTGCCGGAAATATCATTCTCAATCTGAGGCAAATTCAAGACAACGACGAGCATTGTTCAAAAGCTATTGCCATGAAACGGCAAGAGTCTTTGACGACTGTTTTGAAACCACATTGTTGGGTATGACACGATGTAAAACGAAAGTAAAAGCATATGAGACAACGGACAATATCGATATTGACATGGCGACATTTCATATCGTGAATATGCTATTGAATTTGAAGGGTATTGTTAAATCCATGATACCCATCAAGGACCTACCCTCTTGCAAGAAATTAACAGAAATGTCAGCCGAAGATATCGTTGCGAATAAGCAAGGTTCTGTAATGCTAGCACGAGCTGTTGACTTAGGTATTGAAGAAATGAGAAAACGTGGAGAATTACAATAACTTGTAAAACGTCCAATTTACGTCCAAGAAATTGTATATAATGTTCAACTTAATAATCAACACAATCGCATATTTGGAATTAAGTCACTTATTTACAGTGTATTAAAAAACGTCCAATTTGCGTCCAATTTAATATTAATATATGGATAAACTGAAAATGCATACTATAGACGGGGTTGAGGGCAATGTGGAAAGCATTGCCGCACTCTTTCCCAACTGCGTCACTGAGCGCAAGGGTGAGAACGGCGAGGTGGAACGCGCTATCGACTTCGACCTGTTGCGGCAGGAGCTGAGCCGCGACATCATAGACACCGGTGAGGAACGCTATCAGTTCACTTGGCCAGGCAAACGTGAGGCTATTCGCCTCGCCAATGCGCCCACTAACTGTACGCTGCGCCCAGTGCGTGAAGACAGCGTTGACTTTGACAATACGCAAAATATCTATATCGAGGGCGACAACCTCGAAGTCTTAAAGCTTTTGCGTGAGACCTATCTCGGCAAGGTCAAGATGATTTACATCGACCCTCCCTATAACACCGGCAACGACTTTGTTTATGAGGACGACTTTTCCCAGAGTTATGAAGACTTCAAGGGCAAGAGCGGTATGTTCGACGAGGATGGCAATATGCTCCTAAACAACTACGAGCGTAACAATGAAAGTAACGGTCGCTTCCATACCGACTGGCTCAACCTCATGTACCCTCGCCTTAAAGTCGCTCGTGACCTACTTGCAGAGGACGGTGTAATATTCATCTCGATTGACGACAACGAGGTAGAGAATTTAGTGAAAATGGGGTGTGAAGTCTTCGGTGAATCTAATTTCATCGGTCCTATTGTCATAAAGAGTAATCCTCGTGGTTCAATGTCGACGGCTGAAATTGCTAACGTACATGAATATGTTGTAGTATTTGCAAAAAACAGAATGGCTTGCACGATAATAGGCGACAAGTTATCTGAAGAAATGGAATCAGAGTATCAATATACAGATGAAATTGGAAAATACCGCTTACTCGGTTTGAGAATGCGTGGTGGATTTTGGAGAAGAACAGACCGCCCAAAATTGTTTTTCCCAATTTTTGTCAACCCCACCAATAAGAAAATCTCTCTCGATGAAGAACCGGGATTTACACAAAAAGTATATCCAATTCAACCATCAACCGGCATAGAAGGAACGTGGAGGTGGAGTTATGAAAAGATACTGAATGACAAGAATTTTTTGGTTGCAAAATCCGTCACAAGAAATGGTGAAGTTATATGGGATATTTACCAAAAAGATTATCTTGAAAGAGACGGCGGCAGAAGGACAAAAACCAAATCAATCTGGGACGGCTCTGAAGTAAACTACCAAAATGGCACAGAAGAAATTAAAAATCTACTGGGCAACAGTTCATATTTTGATTATTCAAAACCTTTTGCCCTCATTTCTCATTTGATAGATTTATTGCCAAAAGGTCAAGATGACATTGTTCTTGATTTCTTCAGCGGCAGTGCAACTACGGCTCACGCCGTGATGCAGCTGAATGCCGAAGACGGCGGCAATCGCAAGTTTATTATGGTGCAGTTACCCGAAGTAACCGAAGAAAAAAGCGAAGCACGCAAGGCTGGCTATGCCAATATCTGCGAGATTGGCAAGGAACGCATCCGCCGGGCAGGAAAGAAAATCAAGGCAGAAAGTCCACTCACAACCCAAGACCTTGACATCGGTTTCCGTGTGCTGCGCCTCGACAGCAGCAACATGGAAGATGTGTTCTACTTGCCCAAAGACACCGACCAAGCTAATTTGTTCAACACTGTTGACAACGTGAAAACTGACCGCAGCAGTGAAGACTTGCTTGTGCAGGTCATGCTTGAACTAGGCATACCGCTATCAAGCAAAATAGAGAACGAATCCATCCACGGCAAAAATGTCTTCTCTGTTGAGCAAGATTACCTCATTGCTTGCTTCGATCAGGGCATCAACGAAGAAACAATCACGGCAATCGCCAAGCGCAAGCCACAATACTTCGTTATGCGCGACAACGGCATGGCAACCGACAATGTGGCCGACAACTTCGACCAAATCTTCAAAGCATATTCACCAGATACAACCTGCAAAATACTGTAATGAGCAATCATTTGACTTTTTCCACAGACAAAATAGATGTTTGTATAAACAACTATGAGGTATACACCTTTAATTACAAAGGGTGGAATATCTCTGATAATTATATTCACAACGAAAAAGATCCAACTAGGTCGCATTATGAAATAATATTAACTTCACATAATATTGTTGATGAGGAAGATTTATATCATTCAAGAAATATTGGACAGGGGATTATTGAATTAATTACGCATTTAATTCCTATCTGTGGATTGCCATCATTAAAAGCTCCTAAGTATAAAGATTTCTCTGACGATATTTCAATTTTTGATTTTAAGTCCTCACCTCAAGGATGGAGAAGTAATTATTACGACATCTTACAGCAGATTAAAACAGATGGTGGAACGAAGTTATTTGTTAATATTGATTTTCTTGGTATTTGTAGATGTTCAATAACTGAAAAATCTCCGTTAAAAGAGATTTGTTATTTGATAGAAAAGTTTGCCAGTGTTAATGAAGAAGTGAAGTATTTGATTTTTTTACTCAACTCTATATTGAATTCTTCAGATATCAATATGTTTATGCTTATTGGAAAGGCCTTAGAAATAATAGATGCGATGTATCCATATAAAAGAAATCATGGAAAGAAAGATAAACGTATTGAAGTTTATTTTCCTGAATTATCTGATATATTCCATTCAATTTCTATTAAAGATTTAATCAAACTTTCTAATAATCGTAAGGAGATTAGACATTACATAAAAAATAAAGATATGATTATGTCACATGAATCCTTAAGCAAGGAAGAAAGAATAAGTTTTTTTAATTGTTCTACCTCTTTGATATTGAATGTAATAAGAGATAAGTATGGGTTACCACATATAAATTGTTATAAGTAATGAAATTCAAATTCAAGATACAGCAATATCAGACTGATGCAGTAGATAGTACTGTTGAAGTTTTTGCAGGTCAACCCAGTCACGACAATACGGTTTATCTTCATGACTTGGGAAAGCGCCAAGCCACAATTATATATGACGGCGAAGACACTGGCTATCGCAACAGCGAGGTGGAGTTGTCTCGCTCACAAATGTTGAGTAACTTGAGGTCTCTTCAAGTGCTTGGCGACATCAAGCAGAGCGACAGTCTCATTGTTGATGATGGTTTGGGGTACGTGGGGCTAGACATAGAAATGGAAACTGGTACTGGCAAGACATACGTCTATATCAAGACGATGTTTGAACTCAATAAGCGTTATGGCTGGAGCAAGTTTATCGTCGTGGTGCCAAGCATTGCCATTCGTGAAGGCGTTGCAAAAAGTTTTGCCATGCTCGAAGACCATTTTATGGAGCAATATGGAAAAAAAGCCCGCTATTTCATTTATAACAGTGGTAACTTGCAACTGCTTGATTCTTATTCACAAGATGCTGGGTTAAATGTAATGATAATCAACACGCAAGCCTTTGCCTCATCGCTCAAAGAAGGCGGACGAAGCAAAGAAAGTAAAATCATTTATTCAAAGCGTGATGAGTTTGCCAGCCGTCGCCCCATTGATGTTATAGCAGCCAACCGACCTATCATCATCATGGACGAGCCACAAAAGATGGAGGGCGTTGCCACGCAAGCCGCGCTGCGTCGCTTCAACCCACTATTTGTACTTTATTATAGTGCCACTCATAAGACCAAGCACAACACAGTGTATGCTCTTGACGCACTTGACGCCTACAAGCAGCGGCTTGTGAAACGTATAAAGGTAAAAGGCTTCGAAGTGAAGAACCTTAAAGGCACGGGACATTACCTTTATCTCGATAAATTCCTCTTGTCAAAGAACAAACCGCCCATTGCCGTAATTGAGATAGAAGTAAAACGTGCTACTGGTGAAATACGCCGTGAACTTCGCCGCTTCAATAAGGGCGATGACGTGCAGGTTGAATCTGGGCTTAACCAGTACGACGGTTTTGTGGTCAGCGAGATTGATCCGATTCGCGGCACGGTCACATTCCTTAATGGCGAAACTATTGAACGTGGGCAAGTTGTGGGAGACAGCAACCGCCAAGCCTTGCAGCGTGTTCAGATACGTGAGACGATAGCTTCTCACTTCGAGAAAGAACGCACATTGTTTGCACGTGGCATCAAGTGCTTGTCGTTGTTCTTTATTGACGAGGTTGCACACTACAAGAGTTACGATGAAGATGGCAACGTGGTCAAGGGCGAGTTCTGGAAAGTCTTTGAGGAAGAATATAACCTATTCCTTAATGAAAACTTGTCACTGTTTGACGACGATTATCAAAAATACTTGCGCCGTTTCAAGGCAAGCGAGGTACACAATGGCTATTTTTCGATTGACAAGAAAAAGAAATCAAAGACTTTTGGTCAAGAAGTAAATAGTGATAATGGTGATTCAGAAGCCAACAAACCAGCCTATGATTTGATTCTTAAAGATAAGGAACGTTTGCTTAGTTTCGAAGAACCAACTCGCTTCATTTTCTCACACTCCGCCCTGCGAGAGGGCTGGGACAATCCTAATGTATTCCAGATTTGTACCTTGCGCCATGCTGCCAGTGAGACGGCACGCCGTCAGGAAGTGGGTCGTGGTTTGCGCTTATGCGTAAATCAGCAGGGCATTCGTATGGATGCAGAGACATTGGGTGATGATGTTCACGATGTAAACTGCCTGACAGTGATTGCCAATGAAAGTTATAGTGATTTCGTTGCTGGTCTGCAAGATGAGACTCGCAAGGCTTTGCGTGAACGTCCCAAGCACGTCAATCTTGATCTATTCAAGGGTAAAACCATTGTCGTTGACGGTGAGAAGTTTGAGCTTGATGAGGTGCGCAGTGCAATGGCGGTAACGTATTTCACCATGCATGGATACATCGATGCAGACGGTCTTCCTACTGATAAATACCGCGATGCTGTCAAGAATAACAACCTCGCTTCAATGGAGATGTTTATCAATATCGCTCCTATCTCCAACGAGTTACACAAGATGGTGCAGAGTATATATGACGAGAGCATTATTCTCGACAGTTATATTGAGAATGGAATGGAAACTCCAGCCATCAACAAGGTTAATGACAATTTCAGTCGCAAGGAATTTAAGGAACTTTGGGAGCAAATCAACCATCAGTATGTCTATACCGTTCATTACAACAGTGATGAACTGATAGAAAAAGCCGTTGCTGCTATTGATGCCAACTTACATGTGACTGAGTTGAAATATATACTCGTTGAGGGTGGGCAAACTGCTGTTGACGAGTTTGGCAATGCGACATCAAAAACAAAGAGACTCACTGATATTTCAACATCGACAGTTCCTTACGACCTTTTAGGTGAAGTCGCTCGTGGAACTACGTTAACCCGGAAGACTGTAGCTCGCATTTTACAAGGCATATCACCTGCTAAATTTGCGATGTTCCAAAATAACCCTGAGGAGTTCATTCGCAATGTTACAAAGCTCATCAAAGAGCAGAAAGCGACTATGATTGTTGAGCATATTGGCTACAATATGATTGACCGCATATACGACAGCGACATTTTCATGCAAGAGAAGCCCACGCAACCATTAAGCAAAGCGTATGCCGCTCGCAAACATATTCTCGACTATGTGTTCACCGATGGCAATACCGAACGTGACTTTGCCGAAGCACTTGACCAAGCAAATGAAGTTGCTGTTTATGCAAAATTGCCACGTTCGTTCAAAATTCCCACTCCAGTAGGTAGCTATGCTCCTGACTGGGCAATTGCATTCAACAAAGGCAGCGTGCGACACATCTTCTTCATTGCCGAGACTAAAGGCTCAATGGACGATATGGAACTTCGTGGCATAGAGAAAGCCAAAATAGACTGCGCCAAGAAACTCTTCAACGAGATTTCTACAGCAAACGTCAAGTATTGGCGCGTCACCACTTACCAAGACTTAATGGAGATAATGCCTACACTATAAAAAATTTTGTCAGATAAAGAAACATGCTTATTTGCACAATGAATGACGATTTTTTATCTAGGACGCGGATGTTGCTGGGCGATGTTTTCTTTCACATTCAAATATGGGTTTGCTTGAATTATCAGAATCTAGTCAAACTGTTTTGGTGGAAAAAGCCACAACATAATATATAGAGACATATTACAGTGGATGCAAATAAAAAGAATTCAATATATCAACAAGCATTCAAATAGTTCAGAATGCAACATGTGAACTTACCATTTGTTAATAGAAAAAACAGGAACTAAATATGACAAAAGAGAGCAAAGATTTATTATTGAGGTTGCTCCTGCAACATAAGGAACTGGGTATATCGGAGCAAATAGACTACGACAAGTTCTATCTATACTCCATAATTACTCACTCCACAGCCATTGAGGGTAGTACCGTTACGGAGGTGGAAGCTCAACTGTTGTTTGATGAGGGCATCACCAGCAACAAGCGCACGATTATAGAGCAGCAGATGAATCTCGACCTGAAGGTGGCGTATGACTATGGTCGTGAGTGGATTAGAAAACATGAACCTATCACTGTGGAGTGGCTTATCCTACTTGCTTCGAAGGTGATGGCTCGTACTGGTAGTGAATATCATTCAATTGGTGGTGACTTCTCGGCCGCTAAGGGCGAGTTGCGCAAGTTGAACGTTACGGCTGGCATGGGCGGAAAGTCATATATGTCGTATCAGAAGGTTCCATCGCGATTGACAGAATTCTGCGAGGAATTAAACCGACGACGTAAGGCTATTGATTATGCTGACATAGCTTCTATTTATGAACTAAGCTTCTGGGCGCACTATGAACTGGTGACGATTCACCCTTGGGCAGACGGGAACGGCCGTACCTGCCGACTATTGATGAACCTGTTGCAGTGGGAGTTTGGAGTCTTGCCGACGAAAGTGCTCAAGGAAGACAAGACTGAATACATACAGTCACTTATAGACACACGTGAGAGTGAGGACATCGGTATTTTCGTTGAGTGTATGACCAAGTTGCATTGCCGGCATCTGCAATCAGATATCGACCAATATATGAAGCTAATTGCTGAGGAAGTGGTCGATAAACAGGCATTAAGGCAGAAAATGGTCGATAAGTGGTCAATTAAGCCCTCTTTGGCAGAGAAAATGGTCGATATTTTGGATTTTGTGGTCGATAAAGAACAAATCACGACGGAAAATATTGTCACTCACTTTGGTTTCAATCCCACTACAGCCAAGCGCTATCTGCGCCAACTGACTGAGTTCGGCTATCTGGAAGCACAGGGTGGCAATAAGAACAGGACTTACAAAAAGAAGATCTAACCCAAATCGGTCATTCGGCGAAAAAAGGTTGTTGCTTTGTCTTTTTGGCAGCATTTCTGAACGGAGTAATCGAAAAAATCTATGTATCTTTGCGACATCCAAGACTCAAACCCCAAATCCTGTTAAAAATACAATTAGGAAATGAATAAAACGAATATAGATGAACTTTTAGACTATGGCGAACGTGTCAGTTTGGAATGCAAGAGATCAGAAAACCACGTTCCTAAGTCCGTTTGGGAAACATATTCGGCATTTGCCAATACAAACGGAGGTTATATAATACTGGGTGTAGAAGAAGACCTGACTGCTGAACGTGTAGAGGATCGCTTCCATATACAAGGGATTAATAATGCCGAACAGCAACTGAAAGATTTTTGGAGCACCATCAATAGCGATAAAGTCAGTTCCTGTTTGTTGAAAGATGAAGACGTAGAACTGGTTGAGTATGATGACGCGATTACTCTTATGGTAATTCATGTACCACAAGCAATTTACCGTGACAAGCCTGTATATATTAATGGGAATGTATATAAGGGAACCTTCAAACGCAATCACGAAGGTGACTATCATTGTGACGAAAGCATAGTGAAAGCAATGATTCGTGATGCCAACGAAGATGGTAATGACGGAAATCTCATTGATTATTATACTATGGAAGACATAGATATACCCACATTAAGAAGCTACAGAAACGAATTCGAAAACCGAAACATCGGTCATGCCTACAATCAATTGGATAACACTGAATTTCTGAAACAATTTGGGGCATATACCATAGATCGAACTAACGGAAAAGAGGGACTGACCCTAGCCGGACTGCTTATGTTTGGAAAAGGCTTGTCGGTGAGAGAACGTTTTTCTAACTTTCGAATGGACTATATCGATTTTACCAACTTGCAAGGGGATATGCGCTATAGCGATCGCCTGACATACGATGGTACGTGGGAAAATAACTTGTATAATTTCTTCCGTAAGGTATTAGCAAAGTTGACGAGTGATTTGAAGCGTCCATTCCGTTTAGAAGGAGTGCAAAGAAATGATGATACCCCAGCGCACAAGGCTATTCGTGAGGCTTTGACCAATAGCATCATTCATGCAGATTTCTTTTTGTCGGGCAGTATTCTAAGAATTGAAAAACATGACGGATGTTTTTGCTTCAGAAACCCTGGAACGTTAAAACTGCCTATTGCCCAAATCTATGAAGGCGGAAGTTCTAAAGCCCGAAATCCTCGAATCCAAAACATGCTACGCATGATTGGATATGGAGAGAATTTGGGGTCAGGCTTCCCCACAATTCTTGACTCTTGCAAACGGGAGAAATGGAGAAAACCCGATTTGGATGATATAATCGAACTCAAAGAAGTGAGGTTTAAATTGTGGACAATTTCTATGTATCCTAAAGAGGTTGATGCCTTTCTTCACAACTTTTTGGGCAAAGGTTTCAATAATTTGTCAAGCGATGCCTTGGCGGCATTATCAGTTGCATTTGTTGAAAAAGAAGTGTCAAATCAGAGAATGCAGACTCTATTGGAGAAGAACTCATTGGAAGTAGCAAAGGTCCTGAAACAATTAACGGATATAGAGTTACTAACAGCGAATAGCAAAGGGCGTTGGACAACATATAAGATTAATTATGAGTATAAGCACAATGGGTTGTCTAATGGGTTGTCTAATGGGTTGTCTAATGGGTTGTCTAATGGGTTGTCTAATGGGTTGTCTAAGTCGGAATCCACAACTTTATCGGTATTGAAATTAATACAAGAGAACTCATATATCACAAGAAAAGAACTATCATCTAAACTGGGAATCTCTATAACGGCAATCCAAAAACATATAAACAAGCTAAAATTTAACAACCAAATTAAACGAGAGGGACCTGCCACTAAAGGTGGACATTGGGTGATATTATCAGATTAGTATTTGCAATAAAAATTTGTTGAGCACTTATAACTAAGTAAAATCCTCTTACCTTTGCACTATGAACGACGATTTTTTATCTAGGACGCGGATGTTGCTGGGCGTGGAGGCGCTTGAGCGGCTGGCGGCAAGCCGTGTGGCGGTGTTTGGCGTGGGCGGCGTGGGCGGCTATGCCGTTGAGGTGCTGGCACGCAGCGGCGTGGGGGCTATCGACCTCTACGACAACGATGTGGTGAGCCTCAGCAACATAAACCGCCAGATTATCGCCACCACCAGCACCGTGGGGCGCCACAAGGTGGATGTGGCGGTGGAGCGCATCCTCGACATCAACCCCGGTTGTAAGGCGCAGGGGTTCAAGATGTTTTATGTGGTGGCTAATGCCGATGATGTGGACCTGTCGCAGTATGACTACGTGGTTGACTGCATCGACACCGTGAGTGCCAAGATGGAGCTGGTGAGACGTTGCACACGGTTGGGAGTGCCTATAATTTGCAGCATGGGAGCCGCCAACAAGTTAGATGCCAGTGCGTTCTGTGTTGCCGACATCAGCGAGACCGATGTGGACCCGTTGGCGCGCATCATGCGCAAACGCCTGCGCAAAGAAGGGATTGAGCATTTCAAGTGCGTCTTCAGCACAGAGAAGCCCCGCAAGCCACTGGAACCCTGCGATGATGCCGAGCTTGGCAAGCGCCCGGTGCCTGCGAGCAACGCCTTCGTCCCCGCCGCCGCTGGAATAGTGCTAGGCGGCGAGGTGATACTTGATTTAGTCTCAACCATAAAAACCGTGACGCCATGAAACTCGCACAACGCATAGAGAGATACTGCCGGCGGCAGCGAGAGGTGAGGAGCTTCACCTACGACAAGACTCAGCTTCATCACTGTCCCTGCTGCGGTGAGGACTATGCCGGCAACTATTGCCCGGCTTGTGGCTTGCCCACCGGCAAGGGTCCCATCACTTGGCACTCTATTCAGGAGGGTGTTATGGATCTGTGGGGACTGGGGTCGCGGTCGCTGCCCCGCACGCTGTGGCAGCTCATCGTCAGGCCTGGGCACTTGATTGCCAGTTACATCAGTGGCCGTCGCCAGGTGAGCTTCCCGCCCGTGAAGATGCTGGTGATAATGGCACTGGTGGCACTGCTCGTCAATAACGTTTGTGACAGCCTAACGCCTGCCACCTCCAGTGGGGTGGATACTGCCCCCAGCAGCGACAACAGCGTTCTTCTCACTGCCGACCATTATTTCGACGTGGTATATGACTGGATGAGCATTCACTTTGACTGGGCATGCATGCTCCTGTTCTCGTTCTTTATCTTTCCCACATTGATAACATTTCGCTATGCTCCTCGCTGCGGTCATCACAATGTGCCGCAAGGCTTCTTCATACAGGTGTTTAACAGCATGCAGCTTCTCCTAATAGTGATGGTTGTGTTCATTAGTGGTGTGATACTCTACTACACTTTCCCCACCGTGAGTGATGAGGTGCAGGGCATTTTGGTTACATCGCTGCTGGCAGTCATGCTCTACCGCACCTATAAGCAGCTCTTTGGCTATGGGGCATGGGGCACCGTGTGGCGGCTGCTCACAATGCTCGTGTCGGGCTGTTTCCTCTTTGGTGCCACGTTGTGCATATTCTATGTGGTGATGGCGATGGGCATGGGAGAATGGGCTTTTGTCAAGAGGATTATCATGACGCGCGTGCTGCTCTTTCTTGCGGTTGCAGCGCTGCCCCTCGTTCTCACTCACCTCATCAACAAGCATCAGGCAAGAAGAGACTACCAGTGCAGGAATAATCAGCTCAATTCGCAAAATTCGCCGTAAAGAAAAT
>FLNZ01000060.1_pt1 | contig 18262 bp, 9 predicted proteins | sample 1140391 | NCBI WGS metagenome assembly FLNZ01 (sample SAMEA3878171, study PRJEB12797) | bioreactor metagenome | biome: Moose rumen | place: Sweden | collected 2011-10
CGTTCGTCGGGCTTTTTGTTACATTTTTCTTAAATGTAAAAAGGAGTCAATTATGAAGTCCTTAACCCGAATTGCTCTCCCCGCGGCACTCCTCCTTGCGGCGTGCGGTGATGACATCACCGAACAGATTAACGCCAATGTTGGTGCCGTGAAGAACAGCGACGATCTGCCGGCTTGTACCGAAGACATCGCCGGGCAGACTGCATACCTCAAGGAAACGCATGAGTTCCTCGGCTGCGACGGCAGCGAGTGGCAGCCACTGAGCGCAAGTATGGTAAGTGTGGGCGACAACGTCTGTACCTCCACGAGCCTCAGCGACGGCACGGGCTTCGAGATTTTCTGTAACGGGGAATCCATCGGCACTGTGAAGAACGGAAAGGACGGTGCCGACGGTAAAGATGGCGCTGATGGTGAGAACGGTAAGGACGGTACCAATGGCAAGGATGGTGCTGACGGCGCAAAGGGTGACAAGGGCGATAAAGGCGACAAGGGTGCTGACGGCACCAATGGTACAAATGGTACTGACGGTACGAATGGTACCGGTTGTGAAATTTCGGAAGCGACGGCGCTCACAGCGACTATTGCCTGCGGTTCCGAGACCTTCACGATGGACCTGACGGGCTACGTGGAGCAGCCCGCGGAGTGTGACGCTACTCAGTACGAGGACTGCACTGGCCCCATGGACAACGTTGATCTCAGCGGCGTGAGCCAGAAGGGGCCGTTCGTCATTGGCGCGGACATTACCGCATACGAACTGGAGAATGGCCGCTCCCTCAAGCAGACGGGCAAGACCTTCGGCGGCAAGATCGAGCGCGCCGACGGTACGTTCGACATCAAGACGGTCAAGCTCAAAAGCACGTTCGTGTACCTTGTGGCAGACGGCTTCTACCGCAACGAGGTGACGGGCGAGAACAGTGCCGCGACCATCAAGCTTCGCGCACTAACCAACCGCCAGAATCACGCAAATACAAATATCAACCTGGTGACCCACCTGGAATATGACCGCGTGCAGCGCCTTGTCACGAAGGAAGATTCCACTGTGCAGAATGCAAAGAAGGCTGCCGAAAGGGAAATCTTCGCTGCGTTCGGCATCGACAGCAAGGATTTCAAGGGCTATGCGGAAGACTACAACATCCTTGAAGAGGGCGACGGCAACGCGGCATTGCTTGCAATCTCCGCGCTCCTCCAGGGTGACCGTAACGAGTCTGAACTCACGGCGCTCCTTGCGGCACTGAGCGTGGACCTGGGCGACAACGGCGTGTGGAATAACCAAAAGCAGCGTGCACAGATAGCCGACTGGGCAATGAAGAAGGATATCGAGGGCGGGCTTGCCGCAATCCGTGCGAATATCAAGGCGTGGAAACTGCGTGATGGCGAACCGCCCGCGTTCGAAGGCCATGTCCGCAACTTCTGGATGCGGGAACTCGGCGTAGATGGATGCTCCTCGACCAATGTTGGCGCTCTCTTTGCTACAAAGAATGCATACTCCGCCTACTACGCCGCGAACGATTCCGTGTACACCGACGGCGACAGCAGCCTGGTGCGCCTGATATGCGCGGATTCCGGCGATTCATTCGCATGGAGATTTGCGACTGATATAGAGAAGGATACTTACGGCTGGCCCGATTTTGCAGATCAGGTGCGTCGAGCAGGTAACGTGAACAAGGATGTCTTCTACGTATTCGAGAATGGCGGATGGCGTACCGCCGAGGGTGCCGAAGTCGAACTCGGTGTGTGCAACAGTACCCGCAACGGAGAAGTCGCGAATATCGGCAAGGACTATTATACCTGTGCTGCCCCCAGGTGGCGCGTGGCGACAACCCTCGAGATGGATACGTATGGCTGGCAAGCTGGCGAGGATGGCGACGTGCGTAACGGTCACGTGAATGATGGTTATGTGTATGTGTTCGATGGCGACGCGTGGCGTAGAGGCTCCGAAATAGATAGCACTTATGAACTCGGTGGATGCACCAAGGCACGTGCGCAGACGGCTGAGGTTGCCAAGAGCCCGAATGGAAGGTGGTATATTTGCCGCATCTCCGGCTGGGATGCTGCCTCGGATTTCGAGAAGGATACGTACGGGTGGGAAACGTCGGGCGTGTCGAACGGTACCACGCGGAAAGGCCAGGTGGATACGACCTTCTATTATGTTTTCGACGTGAAAATCAATGGCTGGCGTCGTGCTACCGAGAGGGAGGAATTCCTGCAGCAGGGATGCACCGAGGCGCAGCAGAACCTTGTCAAAGGCGAGGGTGTTAATTGGTTCACGTGTGACGGTGCCCTATGGCGTGATGCGACCGATATCGAGAAAGATACCGTGGGCTGGGGGATTGACTACGTCGATGCCAATGTTTCTGTCGGCCGAGTGAACAACTGCTCTGAGGGAAGAAAATGCATTGTGTATGTGTTTGAGGACGATTTTTGGCGCGAGGGAACGTTGTTGGACCGCTCACTTGGACTGGAAGGCTGTACCGATTACATAGCTGCAAAATATCCCGTACAAAAATCCGGGGCGGAGTGGTACACCTGCGAGAATCGCGCATGGCGTAAGGCGTCGGATATCGAAAAGGATACCTTGGGATGGGGCCGCAAATACACGACGGCAAAGGAAGGCGATGTAAGGAACGGAATCGTGAATATACAATTCGCGTATGTCTATAATGGAACAAGTTGGCGTCGCGGTACGGTTGTGGATTCCTTAATGAAGAAGGCTGGGGCTTATGCTTGTGCCGAACGAAAGAACCTGGCAAGTTCTCAAATCGCAATTGCCGGTGATGTAAGTAAAGCTAAGCTTGATGGGCTATATTACGAATGTCTTTATGATGCAAATGCAAAACTTGCCGATACGTCTTATCACTGGGTTATCGCTTCGCAACTTATAAATGACACTTATGGTTATCCTTGCAGTGGTCAAAGCGGTGAAACGGGCGACGACCCCCCTTTGCCAGCATGGAAAACGCAAGAAGGAGATACCCGTTATGGCCGAGAAAACTTTGGGATCATGTATGTCTGCGATTCTAAAAAAAGGCAGAGCGTTAATTCAGAGGATTTTTTCTGGCGCCCTATGACCGAAAGCGAAAAGAGCCTGGATTCCAGCTGCACAATTTCGTATGTTGGAAAAAGGTTCAATAGGGACGTAAGTGATCCGAGGGATGTATATGCGTGTGCCACAAGTGGATTGTGGATTAATGTAAAATACTGGGATTGGCGTGCATCTGCCAATGTATGGATTGTAGATAGCTTAGTGCCCCTTGAATATTGTATGAAGATTCAGAATGATACGCAAAGGGGTTGCGGTTGGGTCAGTAAATATGGTGGCTATGGAAATAATTATCAGATGGTTACAGATAATCGTGGACCAGAACCACAAATTTATTTCACTAAACCGTACAGCGGATTAAGAGATTGGTCTGGAGATGGTTGGTTCGATGATTCATACACGTTCCCTCCGACGGTAAATCAGACTTGGATGGTTCAAAACCTGAATTACAAAACGGAGACAGGTAGCAGATGTTTTGAGGACTTAGAATCAAATTGCAATGCGGGAGGACGCCTGTATACATACGAGGCTGCCAAGAACGCTTGCCCCAAGGGATGGCATTTGCCCACGGTGGATGAATGGAAAAACTTGATAATGTATGCTGGTGGTGGTAATCAAATTAATTCGAATTATTATGGTAATTTTATGTCCCCTTATTTGACTTTAAAATCCTTTAAGGCTCTTTGTTCATTCAACGGTTGGTCGGACATAAATGGAAGTCGCTTTGGAGGGGTGTCGCAGACAACGGATTCTTTGGCCTTCTCCGCTGTACCTGCGGGCTATTGTTACAGTTCGGGTTGCTCACGATTAGATAATGGTTATGGTGATCAAGTAGCTGTGTTTTGGGCAGATAACGGGAACAAACCCTATTATGTAGAATTTGTAAACTATGGAATATACGTTGGTGAGGAGAATCGTTCGAATTATTATTATTATTCAGTCCGTTGTATAAAGGACAATTAACGCTCCTTCCTGCATAAAAGCCAAAAAAAATCAAACTGCCGGCTCACCCGAGCCGGCGGTTTTGTATAAAGGGAAAAAAGGAATCTGTTGTTGAGATCGACGGCTCCTAGAAATTGCGAGCCAGCGCGTACTCAGTCCGCTGCATCAAGGACAATTAGCAGTTGTCTCGAGTGCTGATACCCCCAGGATAGTCAAACAAAAAACTTATGCCACCCGCCTTTTTCTGTAGTTTTTACTATATTTGGGCTATCGGGGTGTAGCTCAGCCTGGTAGAGCGTCTGCTTTGGGAGCAGAATGTCGTCAGTTCGAATCTGGCTACCCCGATACACAAAGGTCCCCTTTATGGGGACCTTTGTGTATCTTGGGTATCGCCAAATCGAAATGATGGAGTCAGTTTGACAAAAACACCGTTGAGCGAAGCGAAAGTAAAGGTGTTTTTGAGCTTATGCGCTAGCATAAGCCCGTAGGGCAAAATGGAGCAAAGCGACATTTTGCAATCTGGCTACCCCGATACGCAAAACGCCTCCCTATGGGAGGCCTTTTGCGTATAAAGGGAACGAAAAATAACGCGACTTTACGGGTCCAACAGTTCGCCGCGGATTACCTCGACGTTCCCGCCGATGAGGCTTATTATGTTCGTCGGGTTAATCTCGATGGGGCCGCAGTCGACCATCATCTCTACGGAATGCTCGAAGGTCTTCCAGATTACGTCGGGCTCGAAGATGTCCTCTTCGCTGAGTTTCGCCGCCGTGCTGAGGATGGGCTTGTCGAAATGCTGGAAGAGTTCCTTGAAAAACGGGTGCGTGGGCATGCGGATGCCGATTTCGGGGCGCTTCACGTCGAGCCTGCGGGCGATGTGCGGGTCGGCGGGCAGAATGAAGGTGTAGGGCCCTGGCACTCGCGGCTTCATGATGTTGAACGCGAAGTTGTCGATGCGGGCGTAGTCTGTAGCGCTGCGGATGTCGGGTACGATGAGCGCCATGAAGAACTTCTTCATGGGCTTCTTGAGGGCGTAAAGCTTGTGGATAGCCTTCGGGGATTCTGCATTGCAGCCGATGGCATAGCCGGATTCGGTGGGGTAGAGTACCAGCGCGTCGTCTTCGAGGGCGGCTGCGGCGAGTTTCACGATTCTCGCCTGCGGGTTTACGGGGTGTACTTCAAAACGCATGGTGATAATATAAATAATTTATTACATTTTGGTGCGATTTAAGAGAAAGGAGCCGTCCTATGAAGTCCTTGAACCGTTTTCTCTCCGCGTCACACTCTTGCTTGACGTCATCCTCGCGTAGGCGAGGATCTGTACGTCTTGTCTCTGCATTGACCACTGCTCTTGCCTTCGGGCTAACTGCCTGCGGTGACGACATCACCGAAATCAACGCCAACGTTGGCGCAGTTGAAACCAGCAAGGACTTGCCCGAGTGTACCAAGGACATCGCGGGCCAGACGGCATTTGTTTCCGAAACTCACGAGTTTCTCGGCTGCGATGGCAGCGAGTGGCAGAGCCTGAGCGCTAGCACCGTGAGCGTGGGCGACAACGTGTGTATGTCCAAGAGCCTTAGCGATGACTCTGGCTTCGAGATTTTCTGTAACGGGGAGTCTATCGGTACCGTGAAGAACGGTGTTGCTGGTAAGGATGGCGTCGATGGCAAGGATGGCGAACCTGGCGCAAAGGGCGATAAAGGCGACAAGGGTGACGATGGCGCAAAGGGCAATCAGGGTAATCCTGGCACGAACGGTGTCGGTTGTGAAATTACGGAAGCGACAACCTTGACCGCGACCATCGCGTGCGGCACGGAATCCTTCACGATGGACTTGACGGGTTACGTGGAACTGCCCGCGGAATGCGATGCAACCCATGAAGACTGCACGGGACCTGTAGACAACGTGGAACTCAGCGGCGTAAGCCAGAAGGGACCGTTCGTTACTGGTACGGACATTACGGCGTATGAACTCGAGAATGGCCGTTCCCTCAAGCAGACGGGTAAGACTTTTGGCGGCAAGATTGAGCATGCCGATGGTACCTTCGATATCAAGACGGTCAAGTTGAAAAGTACGTTTGCGTACCTTGTGGCAGACGGATTCTACCGCAACGAGGTGACGGGCGAGAACAGCGCTGCGACCATAAAGTTGCGTGCACTCACGAACCTGCAGGGTGGCAGGACTGCTGCGAACATCAACCTGGTGACCCATTTGGAATATGACCGTGTGCAGCGCCTTGTCACGAAGGAAGATTCTACGGTGATGAAGGCAAAGAAGGCTGCCGAGAAGGAAATCTTCGCTGCGTTCGGCATCGACAGCAAGGATTTCAAGGGCTATGCGGAAGACTATAACATCCTCGAGGAAGGCAAGGGCAACGCCGCCCTGCTTGCAATCTCCGTTCTCCTCCAGGGCGACCGCAATGAATCTGAGTTGACTGCCCTCCTTGCATCACTGAGCGTTGACCTGGGCGACAACGGCCAGTGGGACAACGCCAAGCAGCGCGCGCAGATTGCGGACTGGGCGATGAAGGCGGACCTTGAAGGCCGTCTTGCCACTGTCCGTGCGAACGTGGAAGGCTGGAAACTTGCCGAGAGCGCTGCCCCCGCGTTCGAACAGCATGTGACTAACTTCTGGATGCAGGAACTCGGCGTAGGCGAATGCGCCGATGGCAATGAAGGTGAAATCTTCGCCATCAAGAACAAGAAGTCCGCCTACTATGCGGAGAAGGATTCTGTTTACATCGAAGGCGACAGCAGCCTGGTGCGCCTTATTTGTGACGCCTCCGGCGCATGGCGTTTCGCGACTGACACCGAGAAGGATGTCGCCGCACTCCCCGCCGAATTGACCGAAGGCACGGCGACAACCGGCAAAATAAACACGGACTTTGTGTACGTGAAGAGTGGCGACTCTTGGTTCCGCGGCACCGTCTTGGATACGGCTTTGAGGGCCAGCTGTGTTGCCGCCAACAGGGGCATGACCGACAGCCTCATAGTAAAGCACGAACCTGTGTGGTACATCTGCGACGTGAACGACGATGCGTCTGCATTGCCGTCTATTCCCACCGCCTGGCGCAAGGCGACAAATGCGGAAGCCGATACCGCAGGCTTCGGTACGCCTGATAGGGACACTGCAAGGGTCGGTAATGTGAACAAGTCGCTTGTTTATGTATTTGAAGATACCTCGGAAACAGAAGTGGGCAAGTGGCGCTACGGGACGGAACTTGATGTGGTGAAAGACCTGGGACCTTGTACTAAAAATAATTTGGACACAGTCAAGAGTGTTTCGGTCGGCGAAACCAAAGCCTGGTATACCTGTGCCTCTGACAAACTTGTTCTGGTGAATAACGAGCAGTTGCCTTATGCATGGCGCGAGGCGACCGACATTGAGAAAGATGTCACGAAATTGCCCAAGACTGCTGATGAAGGAACTGTTCGCAGGGGACCGTTAAATCCGAACCTGTACTATGTATACCAAGATGGCTGGCGTTACGGAACCGCCTTGGATAGTTTGCTAGAGAAGGCTTGCATCACAAATGGCGATTATTCTACGCCTGCCAAGTATAACGATTTGTATTATGTATGTACGGAACAGGTTGCGTCGGATACCATTCGCAGGTGGATTCCTGCTTCTGACTTGTATAACGATACCCATGAAGCCGAAAATGAGTGCAACAATTTGGGTAAGTATGGCTTTGGTAGCATTTTGAACGGTCGTATAAATACTTACAAAAAATATGTATGCGATAAAGGTGTGTTCAGGCAAGCAACCGTTGCAGAAATAGATGACGGTAGGGCTTGTGTGGAGAATATCTATAATTTCATTTACAAGTTGAATGGTAAAATGCAAAAGTGCACTGAAGATGATGGCTGGATTCCTGTTGCTGATGGAGATTCCTCCGGACGTATGAAAGATGCTTCTGGGAGACAGTATGGGACGGTATTGATAGCCGGTAAACTATGGATGAAAGAAAATCTGAATTATGAAACAGACGAAAGCTATTGTTTCGATGATTCGGAACGCGAATGCGACAAATATGGCCGGCTATATACTTGGTCTGCCGCAATGAAGGCTTGTCCCATCGGTTGGCACCTACCGACACTACAGGAAATGAACGAACTGATCGCCTGGGCTGAATATGGGTATGGTTGGTATCAGAATAGCAGCGGAGAATGGTCATATGAATCTTGTGAAGGCAAGGCCGGCTATAGACTTAAAGCAAAATATGGTTGGCCATCTGGTAATGGCTTTGATGTTTTTAATTTCACGCTGTTTCCTGCTGGAGTCAGGTCTGAAGCAGGAACCTACCATAGCACATGCGCTGGTTTTTTGTGGACTTCTACTGAGCGCAGAGAAGACTCTGCTTACACCATGGATGTTTCCTGCAATGATGACGATGTAAATGTTGTTGATAATATGAAAGTTACAAGCTACTCAGTCCGCTGCGTCCAGGACTAGAATCAGCACTGCGGTATCACCTGCGTGCCCTCGAATGCGTTCTTGAAGTGTTCGAACTGCACGGGCTTTATGTACATGCGGGCGCTGAGCACGTCGAAACGGCACGGCTGATCGAACCCCTTGGGGGCGGCATCCCTGTGCGTATGCAGAAAGTGACACGCCGTCTTCCAAACTTTTTTCTGCTTCTGTGCGTTTACTCGCGCGGCGGGGTTGCCTTCGCCTGCGTTCCACACGGACTTTACCTCCACGAACACGATTGTTTCGCCCTGCTTTGCGACGATGTCGAGTTCTCCGCCGCAGTAGGCGTAGTTGCGAGCGATTACCTGGTAGCCTTCGCGGCTTAAGTACGCGGCGGCCTGCGTCTCTACGAAGTTCCCTTTCGGGCGGTTCGTTGCCTTGTTGCCCCCGTTTTGCCTGTTTTTGAATTTGCGAATGGTTTGCAAATTTACTTTGTTCTTTATTTCCATGTTTTGTTCCTTTTTGCGTCGTTGATGTTTTACAAAAAAAGAACACGCGAGCGTATCGCATGTTCTAATAAGGTCGCCCCTGCGGGCTATGTCAATTCGTGACTAGGGCAGTTCCATGCCGAGCATTCTCACCTCGGAAATTGCGAAATCCTTGTTGTCGGCCTCGTACACTTCGTCGAGGTATATCTTGATTTCGCTGGATTCCATCGCCTGGAGCACCGGGTACTGCATTCCCTTCACGTTCTCGAGCTTAATCTTCTGCTTGAATCCTTCCTTTGTTTCGAGGGTGAGCGACTTGGGCTTCTTGAAAATGCGGAAGCGGTCGCCGAACGGGTCGTCGACGGATTTCTGGTAGCCGACGGCAAATCCGATGTGCGTGATGAGCGTTTTCTTCTCGAAGAAGAGCGTGAGCACCGGGTTCTGCGGCTTTGCGGGCATCGCGGTGAGCCATGCCGTCTTGAGGTCGCCATCCACGAGGTTGTCGATGGGGTAGCCGCCCGAGATGTCTGCCTCGATGGCCGACTGCTCGAAGTTGCCGAGGGCGTCGTCCCACTCGATTTCGCGGAGCGTGCTTTCGGGCTTGTACGTGAGCATCAGGAGCACCATCAAAAGAATCAGCAGCGGGAACAGCGAGATGGCTAGTGCGGTGAGTCGCCTGCGGATAACGCGCACGCTCGCGGGTATGCGCGTGGCGGCCTCGGCGATGGAGGTCGGGTGCCTGAGCAGCGACTGCTTTTTGCCGAATCTCGTGTTGCTGTGCGCGTCCTTGGGCGGGAACACCTGGTCGCATTCGTCGAGGAATTCCTGCATGTCGTGGAATCGCTCGTTCAGTTTTTTCTTGAGGCACTTGAGGATAAGTTCCGAAAGGCCCTTCGGCATGTCGGGGCGGAACTGCTTGGGGTCGGGGGGTGGTTCCTGCACGTGCTTGAGCGCGATTTCTACGGGGCGGTTCCCCTGGAAGGGGAGGCGGCCGCATGTCATTTCGTACAAGATAACGCCCATGCTGTAAATATCGGACTGGAGCGTCACCTCGTCGCCGTGGCACTGCTCGGGGCTCATGTATTCGGGCGTTCCCATGGTCATACCCGTTTTGGTGAGCCTGTCCTTTTCCATTTCCTGGATGTACGAGATGCCGAAATCCATCACGTACACGCGGTTGTCGCGGGTGAGCATGATGTTCGAGGGCTTCACGTCGCGGTGGACAATTCCCTTGCTGTGGGCGTAGAGGAGGCCACGGGCAATCTGGCGGATAATGACCTCGATGGCGTCGAAGGGGAGCTTGCTCTGGCGCTGCAGAACGTCGGAAAGCGAGAACCCCTGAACGTAGGTCATCGCGATGAACAGCTGGTTGTCCTGCTTACCGAAGTCGAACACGTGCACTATGTTCTGGTGGTCGAGTTCCTTCATGGCCTGGGCTTCCAGGTAGAACCTCTGGATGGCCTCTTCGTCGGCAGATGCGTCTAGAATCTTGAATGCGACTTCGCGTTTTAGCTTCTTGTCGAGTGCCTTGTAAACAAGTCCCATCCCGCCCTTGCCGAGAGTGCCGATGAGGTCGTAGTTCTCGTTAAAGGGGCGCGGAAAATTCTGTGCAGCATGTTCGGTCATTTTGCTTTTTTCGATCTAAGTAGAATGAATGCGGTAATAATACAAAATATGAGGGCGAGTATAAGCGCCGAAAGTTTGTTCCAAACGTCATCGGGGCGTTCCAGCAGCAGGTTCAGGAGCGTGCTCTGGTTGTAGCGCGACCACACGACGGTCGAAAGCCACTTGCCTACCTGTTGCATCTGGTCGAAGGGCACGAGCGCGCCGGCGAGCGCCACCTGCGGGATAATGAGCAGCGGGAGGAACGCGTTTGCCTGCCCGGAATTCCGGGAGAGCGAACTTACGAGGATGCCCATGGCGACTGCGGGTGCGACGGTGCAGGCGAACGCTACCGCGAGCAGGGCGGGCGAGGGGTGCACGGGAATGCGGTAGGCGACAAACGCGTAAACGATGGCGGTCTGCAGGAACGCGGCTACGGTCGGGAGCGCGAGTTTGCCCGCGAGGTAGGGGAGAACCTTCGCGCCCTTGCGGAATTCTCCCCGGAGTATGCCCTTCTCCTGCACGATTTCGCGTATGGAAAGCGATAGCGCAAACCAGTTCGCGCAGAGGATGATGGCGAAGGATACCGTCCAGAGGGAGGATGTCTTCGAGAAAATCTGCGAGAAGAGGAACCCGATAATGAACGGCTGTAACAGCAGTGCCGCCGTTTTGCCCTTGTCGCGGAACCATTGCCGGAGCGTGAGTGCCATACCGTAGGCGAGCGACGCCTTCGCCTTTTGCCTCGTGAAGTAGATGTGCCCGTAATGGCTCTCTACCGTATCGCGGCTCACGGAGCCCGACTTTTTCCACACGGAGGAAGAATCCTGGTTCAGGCCCGAGAGGATGCTTTCGGGGTCGTTCGTCTTGAAGAACTGGTAGGCGGCCTGCGGCGTACCGTAGAAACTCTGCTCGCCCGCGTGCAGCACGAGTACCTTGTTCGCGATGTGGAGCGCCTCGTAACTGTGCGTGGTGAGGATTATCGTGTGCCCGAGGAAGGCGAGCTGCTTGAGATGGGAGCAGAGTATGCGTGAGTTGAATGGGTCCAGGCCCGAGAGCGGTTCGTCGAGGATGATGAGCCCGGGGTTACCCATGAGTTCAGCCGCGAGGGCGGTGCGCCGGAGTTCACCGCCGCTGAGGGTCTTGATGCGGTTCTGCCTGCGGGCAGAAAGCCCGAAGAGTTCGCAGAATTTTTCGAGCTTTGCGTTTGAGGTTGCCGCGTATTCCTGCCGGTCCATCGAGATGCGCGCCCCGTGAAGGAGCGTTTCCTCTACGGTAAGGTCCTGACGGAGGGGAGGGTCCTGTGCCAGGATGGCGATGTGCTTGCGGACTTCCCGGTGCCGGTAATCTACACCGCCGATAAGCACGCTGCTGCGTTCCCCCTTGCGGTAACTGCCTTCGAATAGCTTGAGGAGGCTCGATTTTCCCTGGCCGGAACGCCCGATGATGGCGAGAATTTCGCCCGCGGGGAGGTCGAAGTCTATGCCCGAGAGGAGCTGCTTTTTGCCCGCGAAAACGTCCAGGTCGCGCACGTGGATGTCGAAACCCGCAGATGCCTTGCGGAGCAGGATTTCGCCGTCCTTCGCGGTGATTTCGGTCTGGTCGTACCGCGTGGTTTCGCCCGGGGCGAGCACGAGCTTGCGGTGTGTTTTCCCGTTCTCGTCGACGGCTCCCTGCCGGAATGCGATTTCGGCGCCGTCGCCTTTTTTGCTGATGGTGATTTCGCGTGGGGATTCCTCGTCGCCCACCTTGCGCGTCTCGGGCGCATCTCCCAGCGTCACGCGCTCCACCTCGTCGTTCGCGTCGAAGAGGAGCAGGGTGAGTTCTTTGCCCTTGAGGTTCACGTGCAGCTGCTTTACGCCAATCCCGATAACGTCGCCGTCGCGCAGGGTGGTTTCTTCTACCTGCACGTCGTTCACGAGGGTAAAGCTGTTCTTGGTGAGGCTCCGGATGTGCCAGGCGCTGCCGCCCGCATCTTCGCTAAATTCTATGATGGCGTGTTCGCGGGATACGAAACGTTCCGTGAAGAGCAGGTCGCTGCCTTCCTTGCGTCCGATGGTAAACGGCTTTGCCTTATCGGGTGTGATGATACGGAACATTCGTGAAACCTTCTTGTGCCGGGATTTATTCGTGCAGGCCCAGAATCCCCTTCTCGAAGCGTTCGCATGCCTTCGCGAGCGTCTCGTCGCTTGCGGCGTACGAGAAGCGCACGCATGTGTCGTCGCCGAAGGCGGCGCCCGGCACGATGGCTAGCCCCTGAGTTTCGAGCAGGTACTTGCAGAAGTCTATGGACCCGCTGACGGTTGTGCCCGCGGGAGTCTTTTTGCCGTAGTACTTTGCGACGGGCGCGAACAGGTAGAACGCACCCGCGGGTGCTGCGACAGGCGTGCCGAGGATGCGCGAGGCCTGCGATACCATGAAGTCGCGGCGCTTGCGGAATGCTGCCTGCATCTTTTCTACTTCGCCCATGCCCATCTGGAGAGCCCCGAGGGCGGCGTACTGCGCGATGTTGCTCGGGTGGTGCGTCGCCTGGCCCTGGATTTTCCCGATGATTTTCGCGATGGGTGCGGGGGCTGCATCGTAACCGATTCTCCATCCCGTCATGCAGTGCGATTTCGAGAAACCGTTTATGACTATGGAACGTTCCGGCATGCCTTCAAAACAGGCTATGCTTGTGAACGCGCCGTTGTAGACAAAGTATTCGTAAACCTCGTCCGAGATGCAGTAGATATCCTTCTCGACAATCACTTTCGCGAGGCCTGCGAGTTCATCGCGCGTATAGACGCTCCCGGTGGGGTTGCACGGGTTGTTGATGAGGATTGCCTTTGTCCTTTCGGTAACGGCAGCCTCGAGTTGCGCTGCGGTAATCTTGAAATCGTTCTCGATGCCCGCCTGCACGAACACCGGGCAGCCTCCGAGCCACTTTACCAGTTCGGGGTAGGTCACCCAGTAGGGCGCGGGTATAATTACCTCGTCGCCGGGATTGATGAGGGCAGCAAGTGCGTTGAATACGGCGTGCTTTGCCCCGCTTGTCATGATAATTTGTTCGGGTGCGTAATCGAGTCCGTTGTCGCGTTTTAGTTTATCGCAAACGGCTTTGCGGACTTCGAGAATCCCCACGGGGGCCGTGTAGCGGGTTTTGCCCTCGTTTATCGCGTTGCAGGCGGCGTCGCGTATGGGCTTGGGGGTAGGGAAGTCGGGTTCGCCCGCCCCGAGACTCACGACGTCCTTGCCTTCGGCAATCATCTGTTTTGCTAGGGTATCTATGGCGACTGTAAGCGATGCGGCAATGTTTTCGGTGCGGGTAGAAAGAGCGCGTGTCATCTTGATTCTCGTTTCTTTTTCCAGATGCGGTAGTGGTCGAGTGAACCCGCGATAAGCGGGAATATGGTAAACTGTGCGGTGAATATGCAGATGAGCCCGACAAGCATGACCTGGCCTATGCTCCGTAGCCCGGGGTGCGATGAAATCAGCAGCACGTAGCAGGCGATGAGCGATGCCATCTGGCTAATCGCGATGCCCGAGAATTTTTTCTGCATCACGGTGAGCGCGGTGCCTTCTTGCTTGTTGTAGAATGCGGTCCATAACTGCAATGAGCCGTCGACGCTTGCCCCGATGATGATGGGGAATGCAAGCGAACTGTACACGGAAAGTTCTATGTCCAGGATGCGCATCAGTATGAGCAGCCAGCTCATCGCGAACAGCGATGGGAGAATCGTGAATATCGCACGGCTAAAGCGGTTGTAGTAAAGGAGCAGGAAGAACCACACGAGGAAACTCCCGACGGTAATGGTCTTGTCAAGGTTCTTGAGGATAACGTCGAGCACGGTCGCGCGTATGACGGGAATGCCCGTTACCCTGTATTCGCCGTCCTGGATGCCCTGCAACTTCTTGATGTCGCTGTTCAGGTGCCTGCACTGCAGGCCGTCGTCGGGGTCTATGTTGTGGAACAGGAATGCGAACACTCCGTTGTTCCCGTTCTTGTCGCTGAACTTGCTCAGGATATTCTTGGGCTGGTCGTGCGCGTCCAGGTTCCTGCGGTAGAGCGATTCGCGGATGAGCGTGAATGTGCGGAGCTGGCCCGAATCCAGTTGCGAGATGACGTTCGGCGTGAGCATCGCCTGCAGGGAATCGAGCTTTGCGGCCCGGCTCTCGCTCATGTGCGGCGAGAACTGTGCGAGCGTGTACATCTTCTTGATGTTCGGGATTCCTCCGCGCTCCTTGAGTTTCGTGAAGTTGCGGTAGAGTTCCTTGCCCGATGCCTCGTCCGGCACCTGGATGATGATGGGGTCATATTCGGGGAACCCCGTCTGCGCGATGAGCGAGTCTGCTGCAGAAGGCGGCTTCTGGATTTCGGTCTTGTCGAAGTCGTAGAAGAACTTGAGGTTCTTGCCGCCGTAGATAAGGCAGATGAGGCTTATGACCGAGATGATTGCGATGAGCACGACGTTCAGTTTTTGCGGGAGCAACTGGATCTGGAATTCACGGCTGAGGCGGAAGTCGCTCACGGCGAAGGGCTTGCGCTTCTGGAAAACCAGGAGCAGTGAAGACGTAACCAGTATGCTGACGAACCAGTTGAGCAGAATGCCGAGCGAACCGAGTACGGCAAGTTCCTGCAGGCCCGGGAGCGGCACGAAGAACATGCAGGCAAACAGGGCTGCCATGATACAGGTGAACGCTCCGGTGGAAGGCCCGATGCCAAGTACCGCACTCTCGATGCAGAGCTGCGGGCTCAGGTTGCGTGCCCGCTCGATAAAGTAGCGCTTGAGTACGTGGCTCACGACTTGGCATGCCTGGCCGGGGAGCACGAGGGCGAGGAGCAGCGTGAACAGGTTTATGCGGCCGTAGATGCAGCCCGCGAGCGCGAGCGTGTAGAGAATCGGGAGTGCCGTCGCGATGGACGAGACGACGATGAGTTGCGGCTGCCTGTAGAAGTTGATGACGTACAGGAGAAGAATCAGGAGGGCAGTCAGCTTGCCTGCGAGCTTTGCTTCGGGCAGGAGCGTTTTTCCCTTGCGGATGGTGTCGTACACCTTGCCCGTGTAGTACACCTGGATGTCGTTCCCTGCGTTGATTTCGGCCAGGTGGTCTTGCGTGAGTGCAAGCAGGGCGCGGCTTGCCTTGAGGTCGGTGTGCGATTGCGTGGGGTAGATGTCCACGACGCGGATTGTGCCGTCGGCGCTGGAATGGCTCTGCGCCATCATGTCGAAGTACTTCTTCTGCAGGTCGCTGAAGTTTTCCGAGGTGCGTCCCGTATCGCTTGCGGTTGTTCCGGATGAATCCTCGCTTGTGAGTTCCACGATAAACGGGTTGTTCTCTTCTATGGCCTGCTTCTTCAGTTTGGCCACGCGGGCGATAATCGTATCCAGGTCGCTCTCGTCTATGTAGAGCAGGCTGTTCCTGGTGTAAAAGTCCGTTTCGGTCTCGAATTCCACGAAGTGAACGAGGGAGTCGTTTTGGAGCTTGCCCGCAAGTGCCTTCGCCGTATTGTAGTTGAGCAGGCTGTCGCTTGAATGCAGAACTACGGTAAGGCTACCGAGCCCGCCGAAGTCCTTCTCGATTTTCTTGTAGTCGCTGTTTTCTTCCCCGTTGTACGAAAGCGTGTCCTGTAGCTGGATATCCCAGCGCAGGTTCATGATGGGCGGGACTGACAGAATGGCGAAAATCGTGCCGATAACCAGGATGGCTATCGGAAATCGAGTCAGTCTTTTGACTATTTTGCTGATAAGCGAAAACATCGTGTACAATATAATTATAAATTGCTTTATGATGAATCGCATGGGAGTGAACACGACGATGCATAAGCGCCTTGGGAAGGTTTGCCTTCTCCGGGCCGTGTCCGCGTTGTTCCTGTTGGCCTGTGTAGTGCATGCCGAGGACGCTCCAGTTCCGGCGGATTCCGCGCAGGTTGATTCGGCGGCCGTTGCCGCACCTGCCGATTCCGCGCAGGTTGATTCGGCGGCCGTTGCCGCTCCTGCCGATTCCGCGCAGGTTGATTCGACTGCTGCAGATACTTCGCAGGCCGCTCAGGAAGAACAGTCTTCTGGCGGGTGGAAGCGCATTTTTTACTGGCCCTTCGAGCACATTGTCCAGCCCGTGCTGAACGGCGTCGTCTACCCGATTGCGGCCCCCATCCGCTATGCCTTCGATAACGGCGTTATCGAAATAGCGGTGGACATGATTACTTTCGGCGAAAAGAAAAACGTGCTCCTGTACCCCATAATGAACTTGAAACCGGGCAACTCCACGATGCTCGGCTTCACGTACCGTCACAGGAGCGTTTTCCTGAACAAGGACTACCTGGTGGTCTCCCCGCAGTATTTTGCGAATGGCGACTTCTACGGCGATTTACGTTATACGAAACACGAACTTTTCGGTACGCGCCTGTTCGGCGGATTGCGCTTGAGGCAGTACCTGGACCGCGATGGCGTTTTCATTATTCCCGGCACCAAGGAATCGTTCGTAATGCCGGATTCTTCGACATACATCGACTTGCGCACGGGCTTCCCGTTGACCGAAGATGGACGCTGGAGCCTGGAATTCTCGGGAAGTGTCGAGTTTATTGACAGGAGCTTGCCCGAGAAGGCGCAGGACAGCATTCTCGTGGACCCGAAGTTCGATATCTCCGGGCGCGGGCTGTACCAGAAGTTCAGGCAATACCCGCTGAAGATGACGCTCCTGTACGACAACCTGGATTTCCCGTTTACGCCGAGCCGCGGGTCCCGTATGGAACTTGGGGTAAGGTACGTGTTCGTGAGCGACTACGACGGGCTTTCGAACGACGATGTCGCAAAAATGATTGGGCATAACCGTTTTGCGGATGTGAGCGACAAGGGCTTGAACCACGACTACATCCGTACCGACCTCATGCTGCAACATTACTTCTACTTCGGCAAGGCGGAAACCTTCCATTTCTCGAAGAAGGAGGCACGGCTGAACAGGCGGTTCTATACGGATTTCAACTGGGATGCGGCGCTACGCATGTGGCGGCCCGAGAACGTGCGCGAAACCTTGTTCGAAAGGCGCGTGATTGCGCTGCAATACAGGCTGGTCGATATCTGGGAAATGGAACAGGGTTCGGCGAGCTTTGATGCGTTCCCGTTTATCGGCACGCGGTTCCCCATGCGCGGGTACAAGGATTCGTGGGCGGCAAGGCACGTGATGAGCCTGAGCGCCGAATACCGCTGGCCTATAGACTATTACGTGGATGGCGTGCTTTTCGATGAATACATGATGCATGCGCCCGGGTTTACGGACTGGTCGTTCAAGCGGTTCTACAACTCGTGGGGATTCGGTGTGCGCGTGCGCAGGCCAGACATGTACTGGTTCCGCGTTCAGCTCGGGTTCCACGGCCTGCACGGTGTGAACCTCGTGCTTACTATCGCGCCGGAATTCCGCTAGAAAACCCGCGCTTCGCCCGCAACGTTTGAGCTGGTCTGCGCGAGTTTATGTGTTTGCGGAACTCGCTTGCCTAGAACAGGTTCAGCTGGTCGCCCTCAATTTCCTTGTTCTTGGGAATTGTCTTGTGCAACATCATGTAGGCGTTGCGTGTGGCGACTCGCCCGCGGGGAGTGCGGTTTAAAAGCCCCTTCTGGATAAGGTATGGCTCGTAAACCTCCTCGATGGTGTTCGGTTCTTCGCCCATGGCCGCACTGATGGTGCCGATACCTACGGGCCCGCCGTCGAACATGTCTATCATCGTCGTGAGAATGCGGCGGTCCGTCGGGTCTAGCCCTTCGCTGTCGATGCCGAGCATGTCGAGCGTCTTGCTTGCCGCCTG
>FLNZ01000061.1_pt1 | contig 18183 bp, 13 predicted proteins | sample 1140391 | NCBI WGS metagenome assembly FLNZ01 (sample SAMEA3878171, study PRJEB12797) | bioreactor metagenome | biome: Moose rumen | place: Sweden | collected 2011-10
CCAGCGGCCTCATCAGCACGCAGAAGAAGGGCGACCGCATCGGCGAATTCGGCGAGAAGGACAAGATCCTTATCGTGAAGGAGAACGGTACGGCCCGCGTGCACGACATGGCCGACCCGATTCTCGTGGGAACCGGCGTGAAATACGTCCACAAGTTCGACCCCACGCAGGTATTTACCGTGCTCTACTTCGAGGGCGGGAACTTCAACTACATGGTGAAGCGCTTCAATCTGGAAGGCTGCCCCATGACGACAGAATTCAGCCTCATCAGCGACCACAAGGATTCGCAGATGGTTGAATTCTTCGCGACAGATGACGCACGCCAGCTCATGGAATACCAGGTGGGCCGCGAAGTCCAGAAGGAAGAACTCGACCTGACGGAAGTCGCCGACATCAAGAGCTACAAGGCGCTCGGCAGCAAATTCACCGCGAAGAAGGTCAAGCGCACGAGCCGCATCACGCCTCCCGACCCGTTCGACGACGGCACGAGTGACGACGCAGGCGCCGAACCAGAAGACCCGACGCTGTTCTAGGCCGGCGATAAACAGCGCTGACGTTAAACAGCGCCGTCGCCAATTCAAATACAAAAAGCCCGCGGTTCAAACCGCGGGCTTTTGTCATCCCCGCAGGCATAACCCGCGGGAATTTTCAATTTCTAGTCAATGATTGCGCCAGCCACAGGCCTCACAACAGCTATTACAGGCCGTAGCGGGCGAAGGCATCTTCCTCGCCCACAATCTTGAAATCGACAATGTACTGCTTCTTCGAAACGGGATTGTTGTATTCAAAGACCTCGATAACCCAGGCGTTCTTTTCGCACTGGATAAGGAACCCGGTACGTTCAAGCGTTCCGACAGTCTTCGTACCGAGAATTTCGAAACCCACGGGCTTGCCGTACTGCGCCGCGATATTCTGGAATATCGTGGCATATTGCATCTTGAGGTTCGAAACGTTCACGTTGCCCTTGAGGAAGGGGCTATCGTCGAGCACGGCATCGAAGGCCTTGTCGTACTTATCTGCTTTCAGGTGATCGACCATCGCCTTGACGCATTCACTGGAATGCGGGCCCGCAAATGCAAAAGAGCAGAGCAACAGGGAAAAAATTACAGCCTTGATTTTCATTGTTTCTCCTTTATTTTTTATCATAATACTTGAATACGTCTTCCTCGGTCAACACGCGCAATTCACTGAACTCGCTTTTTCCGTTTGGCGATACGTATTCCTTTATCACAATCAGCCACGCAGATTTTTCACAGTTGATCTGGTAAACAGTCTCGTCATAGGCCTTGGACAGGCGGCGCGTACGCAGCTTCGTATGGTTCAGCACCTTGCCGTGCTGCTTGACAAATTTCTCGAAATACCCGGCGTACTGCGTAACTCCCACTACCTTTTGTTCGTCAGCCATGTTCAAGCCATAGTCCAACAGAGCCGTTGCGGCTTCCTTGTACTTGGACTTCTTAAGGAATTTTTCGACCTTATCCATCTGCTTGTCGGCAACCTCACCGGCATGGCACATGAAAGCCATCAACAAGACATATAACAACGAACGCAGGGTTTTCATATAACTGAATATAGTATTTTTTTAGCATAGTGGAACACTTCGCAAAGAGAACACTGGAACGAAGTGTGAGTGTGAGCCAAAAGCGACTCGTATCAACGAGTCGTGATGGCGAAAGCGAGTGAGAAAACGGAGGTTCTTCATCTGAGATGACGAACGAGCGGTCGCATTAGAGTGTGCGAAGAACTCCTCGAAGCAAACATTATATGGTTAAGCGAGGCGGGGCTTTCCCGTCCAACCGAGTTTTTCGCGGAGCGCGCCCACGAATCCGGTATGGCGCATGCGGATAAACGTCGTCACGGCCTTGCACTCGCTCAGCACGACCTTCTCGCCCACCTTCATCTCGTAGGCGGTACGGCCATCGAACACGAGGTCAAGCGGGCGCTCCACCGCAGAGACAATCTCAAGCTTCTTGTCGGTAAGCGAAAGCACGAGCGGACGCACGGAGAGACTGCTGGGAGCGACGGGCGTGAGCACGACGGCAGGAGTGCTCGGGTGGATGATGGGGCCACCCGCCGCGAGGTTATAGGCGGTAGAACCCGTCGGTGTAGAAACCAGCAGGGAATCAGCCCAGTATTCGGTAAGGCACGTGCCGTTGTAGGCCACGTTCACGTTCACCATGCGGTCGGGCATGTGCGCGCGGACATGGACCTCGTTCAAGACCGTCTGTTTTGCGACCACCTTGCGACCGCGATAAACGACTGCGTCAATCATCATGCGTTCGCGGGTAGAAAAGTCACCCGCAAGCAAGTCATCGAGCGTCTTTGCAAGGCCTTCCACGCGACTTTCGGCAAGAAACCCCACGCGGCCCGCATTCACTCCGAGTATGGGAATGTTATGCCCGAGCGCGATATGCGCGGCAGAAAGCACCGTACCGTCCCCGCCGATAGCAAGAAGCAGGTCCATGCGCGAAAGCCCGGATTCCTTGATCACGTGAATTGGCTTCTTGGCAAGCCCCTTCAGGGAATCAAGCGCAAAGAATTCCACCTTCGGGTGCGTCGCGGCCCAATCCGCAATCTGGTCGAGAGCATTCGCGAGGTCGGCACTCTTGTCCTTGAAACCGACGATTCCGATTTTCGAAAACTTCTTCATAGTCCCCCCCCTATTCCTTGCCCTCGTTCGCGGGAGCCTCAGCGACAAGCACCTGCTTCAGCTTTTCGACAACGCCCGGGAAAATCGCCTCGACTGCATCTGCATTCGCCACCGGTTCATCGTTCTCGAGGGCAATAGAAAGCACACTAAGCGCAAGCCCCGCCTCGGGTGAATTTCCGCCGTCAAAGTTGCTCCCGTTCACGATGGTTTCCATCCCGCGAATAACGAGCCCGTCATCGTACACGCCGACTTCCACGCCGGTCTTCCGCAGGTTTTCTGCCAAGAAGTCGTTTGACACGCGCATCTCGGAGCGAATTTCCTTCGGGATACGGAGGATGGTTTCGCCCTCGGCAAAGCACGCCGCCACCGCGAGGAACGCATATTCCGAAAGCGACGTCGCTACGGTGTCTTCGCCAAAGCGCCTGCCCTGCAGCCGCTTGCCCGCTTCCATCGGGTAAATTTCCACATCGCCGTACACGTCGCCGAACTTTTCCCTGCGGGTTACGGTCTCGATGTTTGCGCCCATGCGCTTGAGGCAAGTGAGCGCCCCCGCACGGGTGCTGTTCAGGTCCACGTTCAAAAGCTTTACCACATTGCCCTTGGGCACCTTGCCGATGGTCGTCAGCAAGGCAAATGCCGTCGCCTCGGTCGTATCGCCCGGCACGTAGTAATCGCGCCCGGTAATCACGCGGGTTTCCGCAAGTTCCGTCATCTGGGTGCGTTCAATCTTCTTGCCCTGCGCCATCATCAGGCGGCGTTCGAACTCGCTCAGTTGCTCCATGCCGCGACCCTCGTAACGGAGGGGCACGCCAAAGTACATGAGCATCTTCGTCCACTGGTCATGAACGAGCGAGCGTTCCTCGAAGCTCACGTACTCGCCACGCACCAGCGTGCGGAGCAGCACCCTGTTGCGCATAATAAACGGCACGTTCCCGAGCGAATCCTTCTTGAGCGCGGGTTCTTCGGGCGCAAAGCGGAACACGAACTTCGCGGGAGCATCAGTTTCGGCATTGACCTTGAAATACTTGAGGAGCATCGCCTTCACGGCGACAATCTTCTCGATGCCGTCCCTGTCGGGTTCGGCTGCAAGCGTATAGACCTGCTCGGAATCCTTGCTCGCGAGCGTCCACAAAAGGACGTTCTCCTGCTCCGGAAAATCATACGGGAGCATCGACGGGAGCGCATACTGGAAGCCCCTGCCGTCAAGCACCAGCTGGTGCCCGTGCAGTTCATAGCGGAGCCCGAATTCGGCGAGGGCCTGCGCAAAACGTTCTGAACCGCTGGCCCAGGCAAAATCGTCGAGCACGGTGCGCCCGTTTACCAACAGGCCCATCAAAAGCGTAAGGTCCATCCGTTCCCTGTCGGGATTCAACGCAAATTCCATTATCGTTCCTTAACTTCGTAACCCAGGTAACGGAGCAGCTTGACCGCGCGGGCGGCCTCGTCCTCGGTCTTGAAGGCAATCAGCAATGTGCCCGCTACGTTCTCGCGGACCTTCATGAGTTCAATGTCGCGGATGTTGAGCCCCTCTTCGGCGAGCGGCTGCAACACGCTCAAAAGCGCGCCCGGTTTGTCCTTGAGCGGCACCGTAATCTCGAAGAATGCGGCAGCGGCGTTCCGGCCAGGAGCGAACAGGCTCGCACGTCCCTCGTTGCCCGCCTTGAAAATTTCTTCCAGCGAATCGGAACGGTCGGCGCATTTCCCACCGGCGACCGAACCGCGGGTCGTATCGAACGAACCACCCGCAGGCCTGCCGTCCTTTACCACATCGAGTTTCTGCATCGCCTCGATAGTCGCGTTCACGCCATCACGCACCTCGGTCAAGGCACGCACCGTCTCGTCGCGGTTAGTGACTGCAATATCGTGCCACATCGCCCACCCACTTGCCGCAATGCGCGTCATGTCGCGGAAGGCGCGACCCGCATAGTGCTGGTAGTTGTGTTCGAGCAGGCGGTCAGGGATGCTTGCCGCCAGAGTAGAACTGAGCATCTGGGGCATGTGCGAAACCCACGCCATGGTGCGGTCGTGGTGCTCCGGCGGGAAAACTACTGCGGAGGCGCCGAGGAACTTCACAAGTTCCAGGAGCGGCGCGTAAACGCTTTCGGCAGTTCCCTCGGGCGGGCACACGAACCAGTAGGCGTTCTCGAAAATCGCGGGGTCGTTGTATTCGCAGGTGCGCTTCTCGGAACCCGCCATCGGATGGCTGCCCACAAACTTGAACGGGACCGGCAGTTTGGAACCCGCCTTGCAGATTTCAACCTTCGTACTCCCGATATCGCTCACGAGGCACACGGCGCCGTTTAATTTTGCGTCGATTGAATTCGCGCCGTTTGAACCCGCGACGCAATCCTTACCCGCAACGCCGTTAGACTGCGCGGCATCCTTGGCCCACTTCACGTGCGAAAGCGCGTCTATCGTCTTCAAAATATGCAGAATCGGGCCACACAGCAAAATGAGGTCGCAGTCGCGGGACCATTCTTCCACCTGCGCGTATTCAAAAAACTCGTCCGCTAGTTCCAACTCGCGGGCGCGTGCAAGCGTCGCGGGCGAACTTACCGCGCGTATGACCGTCGGGCGCTTCGCCTGCTTGAGTGCAGAAGCGATAGAACCTGCCAGAAGTCCAAAACCCACCAAGGCAATTCGCTTCATCATTCCTCCACCTTGCGGGTCTCTTCCATAATCGTGCGGAAAATATTCACGATAGATTCCGGCGGGAGCGGTCCACCCGCCTTTACCGCCTTCTCGGCGACAGCGGCTAGCACCGCCTCTTCGCGGGCAGCGTCGAATACCGGCAGGCCCTTCTCTTTCTTGAGCTTGCCAATCTCGGTCGCGAATTCCGCCCGCCTGTTCAAAAGCGAGATAATCGTATCGGTAAGTTCATCGATGCGCTTGCGCCAATCGTCTATTTCCATGTGGGAATCCATGTGCCGAAAGATAGAAAATTGAGGGTAATTTTTAGAAAATGAGGGTATTTTTATGCCTGCGCACGCCACACAGAGGCAATTTTGTCGAAAATGGGTACCAAGCACCCCTTTTTTCGCACTTTTAGTACCCAATTTTTAGAACAAAGTAACACCATTTTTCCGAAAAAGCCCGCGAAAGGATGGTATCTGGCTATTTCCAGGCCAAAAACATGCGTTTTACGCTCCGTTCTTTTATTACAAACTAATATTTTTAGCAAATAAACTAACAAAATGGGGACTAAACACCCCAAAAGACACCCCATTTGGTACCCAATTTCGCCATTTTCGCGTTCCTCGCACCCCAAAACATGCCCAAAATCAGCCCAAAACATGCCCCAAAATTCAGCTCAAACCCTTGCCCCAAAACATGCCCCGAACTCAGCACACTTGATACACCTCATTCATTTATAACCTTCGTACCATTGCGCAGCCTCTTTCGCGAATCTATTTTGTACTTGTGTATGGATAGGAGTGAACCATGAACATCTTCAAAAAAGCAACACTCGCAACCTTGGCGGTACTTGCTATGTCTGCAACCACAAACGCAAAGGATTTCAGCGGAGCAGAACTCTACACCCTGAAAGAATTCCAATACGGCAAGTTTGAAGCCCGCATGAAGATGGCGGCCGCCTCGGGTACCGTAAGCTCCATGTTTCTCTACCAGAACGGCTCCGAACAGGCCAGCGCCCAACGTTGGGTCGAAGTCGATATCGAAGTTCTCGGCAAGAACCCGAACAGTTTCCAGTCCAACATCATTACCGGCAAGGCCGGCGCACAGGTCACCAGCGAAAAGCACCATAATGTGAGCCCGGCTGCAGACCAGGCTTTCCACACCTACGGCCTTGAATGGACACCCGATTACGTGCGTTGGACTCTCGACGGGCAAGAAGTCCGCAGAACCAACAAGGGCGACAATAAAAACCAGGTGGCAAACCTGATTGGAACCCAGGGCCTCCGCTTCAACCTGTGGTCTTCCGAAAGCGCCGATTGGGTCGGTCAGTTCGACGAATCCAAGCTCCCGATTTTCCAGTTCATCAACTGGGTCAAGGTCTACAAGTACACTCCGGGCCAGGGCGAAGGCGGCAGCGACTTCACGCTCGACTGGACCGACAATTTCGACTCGTTTGACGGTTCCCGCTGGGGCAAGGGCGACTGGACCTTCGACGGCAACCGCGTCGACCTCACCGACAAGAACATCTACTCCAGGGACGGCATGCTGATTCTCGCCCTTACCCGCAAGGGTCAGGAAAACTTCAACGGCCAGGTTCCGAAAGACGACGAGCCCGCTCCGGTTTCTTCGAGCAGCGTTACCCCGACGCCGGAATCCTCCAGCAGCAGCGAGCCGTTTATTCCGCCGATGTCCTCCTCCAGCGAGCCCATTACGGCCATCCAGCAGGTTCGCACCCCGCAGATGCAGCCGAAGGAAGTCCGCGGCATCGTGAACGCGAAGGGCGCCCACGTGAAGGAAATCAACCGCTACCGCGTGAACTTCAAGTACTAGAAATTCTCCTAATCACTCCAAACAACAAAGGTCCGTGCAGCTTCGCGCCGCGCGGACTTTTGTTATTTTATGGGCATGCGCGAAGAACTGGCAAAGATAATCCAGGATATTCCCCACAGCGACGGCGATCGGCTCCCGAGCGTACGCGAAATCATGAAAGCTTACGGCGTCTCCTCGAACACCGTGCAATCGGCGCTCAAGATGCTAGAGAAAGCATCGCAAATATGCCGCATCCAGGGCAAGGGATGCTTCTGGACATCGGGCGGAGTCGCTAAAATCTACGAACGGCACCCCGCACCGCAAGCAAGGGAAAGCGCCTACGACAAGGTGGAACGCCTTTTTCGCGAGGACTGGGACCGCGGCACATTCCGCATCGACGAACCGCTCCCGCTCATGAAAGAACTCGCACAGCGCTACAACGTTTCGCAGGTGATTCTCCGGAACTTCCTGAACGCGATGGTGCAAAAAGGCGCGCTGGCCCGTTCCGGAAGGCACTACAGCTTTATTCGCAATAGCAAGAACGAGCAGCCCGCATCGCTCAGCGAAATCATATTCGTAACGCGATGCAACAGCTGGGGCGGCTTTACCGCCGAAAGCGAACGCGAAATGGATTTCTTGCGCATGGTCTACAAGAAGGCGGGTGCAGACAACTACAAGCTCATATTGCTCGGCATGAACGAGAACAGCGGCAAGCTCATCGACCGTAGCGGCAAGACCCGCAAGCTCGCGGACTACCCAAACGCCGTGGGAGCAATCCTCTCGACGCTCCTTATAATGCAGCCGCTAAAGTTGATGCAACAATTCGCGGGCATCCGCTACCCTATCGCCGTCTGGTGGGAGCAGCCCCTGCAAGATATCCCGCTCAGGTACCTGCAGAAAGAAAACTGGACATTCTTCAATTCCACCTTCGGGACAGCCCCGGGGAAAGAAATGGGCAAGTTCCTTATCGCCCACGGGATAAACCAGGTGGCCTACTTTTCGCCCTACCACAACAGTTCGTGGTCCATAGACCGCCTGCAGGGGCTACGCGACGCAGGGCTTTCCGTAATCGACTACACCGACAGCGAGTTTGCGAGCCCGTGGGACTACAAGCAGATTGCGCGCAGCAAGGTGGAAAAGTTCTCGGTCGAGGTTTACGCCCGCGAACTCTTGAAGCAGAAAATGGTTTCGCTCATGAAGAACCGCGATTACGAGCAGGTCGCAATCGTCTGCGTGAACGACGACGTGGCAAGCGCGCTTCTCGAAATGCAGGAAGAGGGCCGTATTGAAAAGCTTGGCCCACTGTACGCCTTCGACAATTCCGCCGAAAGCTACATGTTGCGCCTTCCCTCCTACGATTTCAACACGCAGGCGCTCGTAGACCACATGTTCTACAGCATCGCAAACACCGATGCCTTCCGGATGCAGCGGAAGGTCCAGCAGATTCTGGGCCAGGTCGTAGAGAAATAAATCAGTATAGATCCTCGCCTTGCTTCGACAAAACTCAGCACAGGTCGCGAGGATGACGAGACAGTCCTAAAAGCTAGTGGCGCTGGTAGAGTTCCAGCCCGAATTCCGGCATGGCTGCAATCAGGTGGTCCAGGATATCCGCCTGGATCCCTTCGAAATCTTCCCACACGGTCGTATTCGCGAAAGCATAAACTTCCAGCGGGAGGCCCAGCGGGGTCGGCTCCAGCAGGCGCGTCATGAGCGTCATGTCTTGCGCGACTGTCTTACGTGAACGCAGGTATGCCGTGCAGTAGGCGCGGAACGTGCCGATATTCGTGAGGTGTCGGGCATTGAGCATATCAGGGCTGCCAGAACCCTGTGCGATTCCCAACAGGCCCGCCTTGGACTCCTCGCCCACAATCTCGTGAATCTTAGCCTCCAGGTACGGAGCAAGAATCTTTATTTTAGATAAACTAGCAATTTCGTCCGGAGTGAGGAATCGGACCGTCTTCTGGTCAATATACATGGCTCGCTTGATGCGTCGCACGCCGGAGTCCTGCATCCCGCGCCAGTTGCGGAACGAATTCGTAATGAGGTCGTATGCGGGTATCACCGAGATGGTGTTGTCCCAGTTGCGCACCTTCACCGAGGTAAGCGTAATGTCCATGACCGTACCATCGGCATTGTGGCGTTCAATTTCAATCCAGTCGCCCTTTCGCAGCAGGTCGGACAAGTTTATCTGTACTCCCGAAACTACACCCAGGATAGAATCCTTGAAAATGAGCATCAGCACGGTCGCCATAGCACCGAGAGCGGAGAAGATGATAACCGGGCTCTTGTCCGTCAACTGGCTCACGATGAATATCGCGGCAAGGCAGAACAGCGAGACCTTTATCGCCTGGAATATACCGTGCAGAGGGCGCTTCATCGTGCGTTCGTTTATGCCGTTAAAATGCTCAATCACGTCAAGAATCGAGCACGCAATCGCAAACGAAAGCAGCGTATACCAGATGTTCGCAATCCTCGAAGACACCTCGAAAAGCCACGTACTCGGGTCAAGAACATTCTGGACCGCGGCAGAGAACGCCGTCGCCGGGATAACCTGCAAAAGGCGCGAAGCCAGGTGGCGTTCCACAAGAATCTTGTTCAACGCGCTCGGACTCTTTTTCGACCAGCGTTTCATTATCGGCATTACGAGGGCATAAATCGCGAGGAAAATAATCGCAATCGAAAGGACTACGATTCCAAAATGGAAGAACTCGCTGTCCATCTGAAGGTTTTCCACCTGCGTGGCAAAATCGTGCACTTTATTCATAGGCTACTTTCTCACTAAACGCATGATTCCCTGGCGGTTGAACTCGGGAGCATCCTTCGCGAAGGGGCTCTTTGTTTCTGCACGGAGCGTAAACACGCCGGCATCGCCCGCATCGACTTCCGTTCCCGACTTGGATGAGACCCCATCCACAAAAATCGAGTCCGCGACAACAGAAAGGATATTCTCCAAATCTTCCTGAGCCCCGTTCGTGCGCGAAATACACAAATCCGGCAGGCCAAACACCTCCAGCCCGAGCGTATAGAGCACGTCCGCACTTTCCATAAAGTTGATCCACGTGTCCATCGGGAATTCCGCATCACCGAGTTCCTCACGGAAAGCGTCCGCAGCCCACGCCGTACCCGACTGCTGCATATACACGCCGGTCGCACCCGCGGCAAGCACCTTGAGGATGGCGGCATTCACCATGCGCAGTTCATCGGCACTCTTGAGCGAGCCCAACAAAAACAGCAGCGACTTGTGCGAATCGATTGCACTCGCCTCTTCCGCAGAAATCTCGCGGTGTTCCTTGAAAATATCAGAAAGACCAGCCGCAGGGACATTACGTACAACGTCAAAACGCACATTGCAACCGGGGACGAGCAAGTTTTTCGCATCGGCCCCCACCGAGACGACGTCCGTTATCTTGAAGGGTTCCGTCACTGCGACAGGAATCGGGAAAGCAAGTACAAACCTATTCATATCCATTCCTCTGCCCGAAGGGGCATCAACGTTTATCGCCTGCGCGAGATTTTATCGCCCACGCGCGAAAACAAGTCCTTTACCGCATTTTCGAGCACGCCCGCCTGCTGTGGCCGAGGGAGCGCGACATTCCCCTTGAAGGCATCGAGAAGCGATTCTACCGAAAGCCGATTCGCAGGAATATTGACCGCATAGCCTGCAGTGGCGAGGTCGCGCGCGAGCACCACCTGCTCGTACTGCCCCGGAGTCGGGACAAATATGCACTTTGCGCCCAGGTAGGCCATGTCCATTACGGTGCTATAGCCACCACGGCTAATCACCCAGTCTGCATCCCTTACCGCGCGGGCAAATTCACCCGTAGGCAGGTGCGTCACGAACTCGATATTCCCTTCGGTCCAGTGCCTGCGGGGGGCCTGCGGCTTGCCCAAAATCATCAAGTGTTCACCCGGAACATCACGCAGGATATCGCGCAGGCGGTTCTCGAACTGCGTGCGGGCAGGCTCGACACCCGAAATAACGGCAACGACCCGGTACTTGCCCGCATTTAAACTGCCGGCTTTTAAACCGCCCGCAGGCAACTCGTGCGCATTTAAACTGCCCGCGACCCGAGAGGCGCCGGAACAAAGTGCGTCAAATCGCGAGAGCGGCCCGACGAACCTGACCGCAGGCGCACCGCCCACCCCGAACGAGGCCCGCTCTCCGCGCGAATCACGGCCACCGCCCGTAACCTGCTCGCCACGCGATGGCAAGTGCGAGAGCGCGCCCGCGTATCCAGGTGCAGTTTCCACATCGGGCACCCACACCTCGTCAAAATTTCTCATGCGGGCACGGTGCCAGCGGATGCCTACGCCTTCAAATGCAGCAAGCGCGGGCGGGAACGCAATCCGCCGCTGGTGCGTCATGTAAATGCAGAGCGCCTTCCCGGAATAGAAAGCAAAGCGATTGTCCGAAAATAGCACGTCGTAGCCGTGACGTTCCACCATCTCTTCGGCATAGCGATGCTCGTAACGCATCACCGCATTCAGGTGTGCGCTGTTCTTCAGGAGCCACAGCGCCATGTTAAAGCCATATTTCGGGTACACGACGTTGTAGCCCGGCGCCACCCGCTGGCGTAGTTCCGGGAATACCTCGCGGAAGAACCCGGCATTCGCCTTCACTACGGCAAGTTCCACCTCGGCTCCTTGGGCCAGGAACTCCCGGATAACGGGCACGCAACGCGTCGCATGCCCCAAGCCCCAATCAAGAGGGGCTACCAGGATTTTCACCTAGCCTCCAGCCAGGCGTTCGCCCAGTCGCCGTGGTCGCAGTTCTTCTCGCCCGCCATGTCGATGCTCAGGTTCAGCACCCTCACGCCCTTCACGTCCACGTCAATCGCCTGCTTTTCCATCGAGTAGAGCCTCTTGGAACGCAAGATTTCGCGGCCGTCGCCCGACACGATAAAGTACACGCCGTCACCGCAGGCGCTTTCGTCATCAAGCCCGATAACCGCATGCAGCACGTCGAACCCGCGGGGCAACGTGAAATCGATACTCGAATTCGCGTGGCTCCCGATACCGTAGCGGAAAGGTTCGCCATCCAGCGTAAGCGTGTGGTGTTCTACCGACTCGTTCATCTGCGGGTCGCCCCACTCCTGCGAGAAACGGCCCATCTTGAGGTTCGAAAGCAGCACGACGTTCTCGCTCTCGCGGAAGAAGTCGCGGTAAACCACAGACGTATCGCCATCGGGCATCGAGCACACGAACATCGCGCGGTTCATACCCGGGTGAATCTTCGTTGAATCCATACGGAGCGAATCCGAAGGCACCGTCACGAGCATCTCGCCCTGTTTTTCGCCGTTCAGCGAGTAGTCGCAGGCAATCGATTCCGGGAACCGCTTGTTCAGCACGATAATGCCTTCGCTCTCGTCCGAGACCATGAAGTTCTGCGCGTACTGCGAAACGCCCTTCTTCGAAATTATCTTGTATATAACCAGCGGATAGCCAAAGCGCTTCGCATCCACCAAGATGCGCTCGTGCTTGTAGCTATCGAGAATCTTGTCAATCTGGTCGGTCGTCTTGAAGCCCACCACGCGGCTGTCACGGTTTACCTTGCCGTAGCCGTCCTGGCCGCGCACCAGGTAGATGTTTCCACCCGACTTTTGCATCCACGAGGCAAACACGTCGGTACTCCAGCCCTCGAAAGTCCGTTCGCTAAACGCGCTATGCCCCTGGGCAAGCATCTGCCACGGTCTCGCATAGATGTAGATTGAATTTTCGGGCAACTTCGCGAGTTCCGTGTTCAAGAAGTCCTCTTCGCCCAGCAACTTGTTCTTGTAGTAGAGCATGTTGCTCTTGTAGCTGGGAGCATGGTAGAACATGAGCCCGAGCGAAAGGAGGCAGGCAAAACCCATCACGATTCCGGCGACGGCATCGCGCTGCATCTTGGACTTGAAGAGGCGCGAACCCGCAAAGAGGAGCGCGTCGTACAGGCCAAGCGCCATCAGGAGCGCAAACAGCGGGAGCGCCACCAGCACGTAGCGCTGGTTGATATCAATCGTGAACGTTCCCGACACGTTGAACATGATGACGAAAATCTGGAGGCAGAAGAAAATGCCCAAGATAAACCCGCGCACGTAACGACGGAATACAACCATGCGGAGCAGGAGCCATACAGTCGCCACAAGCAAGATGACCGTGAACGTCGTGTAGAACGGGTTCACCATGATGCCGCCGAAAGCCGGGTCGACATCGAGGTTCATCATCGTCTGGATATTCGTCTTCAGGTTGAACCACAGGTTTTCGAAGGAATGGGCCGCATGTTCCCCGCCCTGGAAATCGTAGCCGCGATAGGCCGCCATGTTGTTCACGCTGGGCCAGCTCACCGCAATCACGGCGGCAACAAAGGCCGGAAGGCGGTAGGGTTTTTCGAGGAAGTAGCGGTAGTAGTAGAGCGCAAACGGAATGAACGAGAACACCGTCTCCTGGCGGATCTGCGCAAAGAACCCGAGCAGCGGGACCGTCAGCAAGAAATGTTTCCACGTTACCTTGTTCGCAGGCACAAAAGCATACCAGGCCATAAGGAAGGTCAGCAGGCAAATGTAGAGCACTTCCGTAGATGCAGAGCGCGACTGGAGCAGGTATATGGGCATGCCTCCCAGGAAGGCGACTGCAGCCAGTGCCAGTTTATCGCTCCTGAACCACTTCGACAGCGCGAGGAAGAACGCCAACAGGCTCAACAGGTAGAACGGATAGTTCACCTTGAGCGCAGTATCGCGCGTCGGTTCCATGAAGTTGAACACGAGCGAGTAGACGAACCCGAGTGCCTTGCCCTTGAAGTTGTTCACCTCGCTCTTGCAATCAAGGACTCCATCCGTCCAAACGCCCTCGTTGCAGATGCCGCCCGTATGCTGGAAGTACATCTGCAGGCCCATCGATTCCCAGCTGGTCTCGTCGCTCAGTACACGGTGCGTATTGCTGATGTTCCCGAACACGAACACCGAGAAAATAATCATCAGGATGGCGAGCCCGCAAAAGGCCTTACCGCTCGGCAAGAACTCCCGGATATGCTTCGCGATAAACGGCACATTCACCACCACGCCCGCAATGAACAGCACAAACGTCGAGAGTATCGCATAGTAGCCCCAGTCGATATCCCAGCGGCGCGCGTACGAAACGGAAAGGTTGTTGAATATGAGGAACGCGGCGACCAACACGGCGACCGTGGTCGCAAGCATCACCGCCTGCGGCTTGCCCAGGTTGAGCGACGCCACCCACTCTCGCAGGGACGTGGCCACCGACTTCTGTTCAATCTTTTCTTCTACAGTAACAGTTTTCTCTTTCTTTTTCATAATAACTAGTTTGCTGAAATTCCAAGGCGTTCCATGGCAATTCTCTTGCCAGTCTGCACGTCGCTCTTGCCGCTCCCGAGTTTCGGGAGTTCATCCACCTTCACGACTGCGCCGGGGAGCATGAGCGGCGGGAGGCCCACCTGCTTGAGCATGTCCTTCACCTCGTCTTCGGACTTATCGCCCGCATACACGAGCACAATCTTTTCGCCCTTGCTGCCATCCGGGACGGCAACCGCAAAGTGGTCAATCTCGTCGAACAGCGAGCATTCCGAAATCTTGAAGTCCACCGACCCAAGGCTCACCATCTCGCCACCAAGCTTTGCGAAGCGGCTGTAGCGGTCCACAATCGTGAGGTAGCCGTCCTCGTCCACGTGGCCCTTGTCACCCGTCTTGTACCAGCGCTTGCCGTTTATAACCGCAATCGCCTGTGCCGTACGTTCCGGGTCCTTCAGGTAGCCCTTCATAATCTGCGCACCGCCAATCAAAATCAGGCCATCCTCGCCCACGGCGAGTTCTTCCATGGTATCGGGGTCCACGATGCGGATCTGCGTTCCGGGCAGCGGAGCGCCCACGGTACCGGGCTTGTTGCCCTCGATAACCGTCTTGTAGTCGTCCATGAGCACGTCCTTCGTGTTCACCGCCGCCACCGGAGTCGTTTCCGTACAGCCGAACCCCTCGAAAATCTCGAGTTTGAACTTGTTGCGGTACAACTGGCGCACATCCTCGCGAATCTTCTCGGCGCCGGCGTAGATGCTACGCACATGCGAGAACATCAGCGGGTGCACCGCGCGGTTCAGGCCCCACATGCGCAGGAACGTGCCCGTGGCCACCATGATGCTCACCTTGAACTGGGCACACATGCGCGACACGAGCCTTGCATCCGTCGGGTCGGGGCAGGTCGCCACCGGCACGCCTTCCACAAGGCACAACATCGTCGTGATGGAGAACCCGAACGCATGGAACAGCGGGAGCGAACCCAGGAACACGTCTTCCGCGGTCGGCAGCAGCACGCTTTCGCACTGCTTGATATTGCCAATCAGGTTCAGGTGCGTGAGTTCCACCCCCTTCGGGCGGCCCTCGGAACCGGAACTGAAGATGATGGTCGCAACATCATCAAGGCTCACCTTCTTGAAGAAGCGAAGCTCCAGGTACCATGCCGGCAAAAGCATCACGCGCAAGAAGTTCTTCACGAGCGTCGACTTGTGCAGTTGCCCCTTCAGGTCTTCCATGTAGTAGACCTTGTACTTGTCGAGCAACTTCTCCATCGGGAGGCCCTTCTGCTTGAGTTTCTCGACAAACACGCGGGCCGTAATAATCGTCTTCACTTCGGCCACGCCACAGCAGTAGTCCATCGTCTCGGGCGTGTTCGTGTAGTTCAGGTTGTAGACAGTCTTGCCCCTGATGAGGCAGGCCATGTTCACGATGATTCCCGGGCCGGAAGGCGGAATAAGCACGCCCACCTGCTTCTCGCCCTTCGTGAGTTTCTCGATCATGCCCGCAAACGAGAGCGCCGCCGTCGCAAGCGCGTTTGCCGAAAAGTGGTTGCCGTCGGGGCTATAAACGGAGGGCCCGCTGCCAATACGCTTCACCGTGCGAATCCAGGCAGATGCCACCGGGCGCAACTTGCGGATGTAACTCGTCCACGCGGTAATCGAGAGTTCCTGCACCGCGCGCTTCACCATCATCGGGTTGGAATCGAGCGGGAGTTCGTTGCCGAACGCGACAGAAATGATACGGCCACCGCTATGCACCATGTCCTTGAAGCCGGCATCAGCCATGGAGTAGCTACTCCCCCACAGCCCCTGCACGTAGAACGGCAACAGTTTCAGGCGCGGCACATCCTTCACAACGGACGAGTAGTCCAGGCGGAAGCGGCTCATGTTGCCCGTCGAGGTCATCGCGTTTTCCGGGAACATCACCACGGCTTCGCCGCGCAGCAAGGCCTTCTTCGCCTCCTCCATCGCGGGAGCAGGGTTCGAGATATCGAGGTCAATCGTTTCCATCTGCGAAAGCAACAGCTTCACGTACCACTTCTCAAAAGGCCTGCGCGTAATCACGAAACGCATCGGGCGCGGGCTTGCCATCTGGATAATCGCCCAGTCAATGTACGAGATGTGGTTACCCACCAGGAGCACCGGGCCTTCCCACGGAATGTTCTGCACGCCCGTCACCAGGAACCGGTAGTGCATCGAGAGCACCGAGCGCAATAGCTGGCGCAAAAGCGTCTGAGGCATGGCCCACAGCGCCCACACCGTACCCACAAGGCAGACAATGCCGAGGATAAAGAACAGGCTCATCCGGTCGACAGCAAAGTAACGGATGGCGACAATCGCGAGGATATCGAAAACGAGAATGCTCAGGTTCTGCACCACGTTCGAAAGCGAGAGCACGTGGCCCGCGGAACGGGGCTTGGTGTTGTAGAGCATCGTCGCGAACATCGGGAGCGCAAAGATGCCGCCACAGAACCCGAGAAGCGCAAACGCGATGGCATTATACGGGCGCGGAATCAGCGGAATGATGAATATGAGGATGGAAGCCCCTGCGGTACCCATCGGGATAAGCCCCATCTCGATAAAGTTCCTCGACATGCGCATCGCAAACCAGAAGCCCGCGACAAGCCCGATGCCCGTACCGAAAATGGCATAGTTCGCAAGGGCATCCTGCGTAAACAGCGAGCCCGAGCTGAACTGGTCCTGGATGACGAACACCATCAGGAATATCATGACCCAGAAAATCGCCTGCCCGACAATCGACTGGCGGAGCGCCCGGTTCTTCCACGCCTTCGCCATCTTGCGGCGCGCGTACTTGAACGTAAGGAACTGCTTCCAGGGGAATTTCAGTGTTTCATCGTAGGCGCCGATAGACGGGAGCCGGATTGCAAAAATCACCCCCAGAACCTGCAGTGCGCCGAGCGAATAGAGCACGGGCTCGACCAGGTTCTCGCGGACGGCAAACGCAAGCGACACGCCCGCAAAGAACATCGCACAGAACGTGACTATCATGAGCGTTCCGCTCCCGCTGGCAAGGAAGCGCACCCCTATCAGTTCCTTCATGTAGCCGTTCTTTGCCGGACTCTGGAACGCCTGCAGCACAAAGAAAAGCCCGACACCAGCAAACATCATGGGCAGGCAAGAATGGTACACACCGACACCGAACAACCCCAGCGGGAGAACCGAAAGCACCGTCGTCCACAGGAGCACCCGTTCCTTCGGGTGCTTGTCCGACATAAAACCCGCAGGCGTCAGCAGCAGCACGCAGGGCAACAGGAACAGCAGGTGCAGCACGTAGAACTGCCACGAACCCGTAGCCGTATACCCCATGCGGCTAAGGACGAGTTCCGTGTAGGCGATAATCGCGGTAGAGACCGCCACCTGCGTAAAAGCCAAACCAAAAAATGAGAAAAAGCCTTCGACCTTTTTCATCTTTATTCCTTTATATATCCAATCCGGCAAGGCCTGCGCCTTCCCTCATGGTAAATATAGCAAAGGCCGAACAAATTTTTCCTATAATTAAAGAGGTATGCCCGTAGAATTCCTTCAGCAGGAACCTTCCGGAGGTTCCAGCCATGCAACCCGTCTCGTGATGATGTACGACGGGTCGGGCAGGCGTATTTCCAAGACGTTCCTGACAAAGTCTGCAACCGCGGCAAGCTGGGATACGGTCAAGGTGACGCACTACACGGGCATAGGCACGGAGATACGGGAATACAAGCCTGCCAACTTCACCCGCTATACGGACTCTGCGGGGGTGGAACACTGTGTTTCCGCGAACCCAGATTATGGTGGCAACGCTTCTACCGCA
>FLNZ01000062.1_pt1 | contig 18169 bp, 10 predicted proteins | sample 1140391 | NCBI WGS metagenome assembly FLNZ01 (sample SAMEA3878171, study PRJEB12797) | bioreactor metagenome | biome: Moose rumen | place: Sweden | collected 2011-10
ATCCAGGCTGGCGGTTTCGTTTCTGTGAACACCGGTGTCGCTCCTGAAGCTTCCACGATCCCGGTTCTCAAGGCCGATGCCGACCGCGCCTTTCGACGCTGCCGCCTGCCCGAAGGGTATCACCGTGGATTACATCGCCAAGATGAACCGCGAATACCTCGGCGCCACCGTGGCCTACGCCGAAAAGGTGTACGGAAAGGATTAATAAGTTCACTGAGCTTGCCGAAGTGAACTGAATAGTCGGTTCGGCAGGCTCACCGACCTTTCCTGTGTCATCCTGGAGGGGCGTAGCCCCGTTCTATCGTCTAGAAAAGGGACCGCAACGATGCGGCCCTTTTTATATATTGTTTAATGTCTGTTCTTTAATGGAGCGTTTTTATATGAAGATGTACCAGGTCTCGACACTGCAAGCCTTGATGCTTGGGTATACTAATCCGGTAGTCACGGTTGCGGAATTGCTGGAGCATGGCAATATAGGGCTTGGTACGTTCAAGAACATCGATGGTGAAATGATTGTCCTTGATGGTGTCTGCTACCGCGCAAAAGATGACGGGAATGTCAATGTTGCTGAAGGTGACCATGGTGTTCCGTTCTCGACGGTCTGTTATATGGATGAAGTCGAACCTGTCGAGTTTGGCGAATGCAGGAATCTCGAAAGCCTGAAGGGAGAATTGAACAACGTTATTGACGCTCATTTCGGGCTGAACAGCATGCACATGGTGCGGATTGAAGGCGAATTTGAAGTCGTTGATGCCCGGTCTGAATCGGCTTACAAGTCGATGCATGTCTCCTTGAAGGCCATATTGCAAAAGACACAGAAGGCCTTTAAGTTCCAGAACGTAAGGGGCTCGCTGGTTGGGGTGTTTTTCCCGGACTACATGGACGGAATCAATGCGGCGGGCTGGCATTTCCATTTTATATCGGAAAATCGGAAAAATGGCGGTCACGTGTTTGAAATCGCGATGCTGCACGGGAAGGGGCATATCTCTAAGATAAACTCTATAGAACTCAAGCTCCCGGATGAGCCCGCCTTTGATACCTACTCGCTAAAGCAGGCTTCCAACTCGGAAATTGCAGACGTTGAACAGGGAAAGGCCAATAATAGCGAGTCGTAATCGGCCATGTCTGTGAACTTTTATTCTCGAATTTCAGCAATGTTCTCGCGAGCGTTCTGGCCGCTGCTGCTGATCTTGCTGGCGGTATCGCTTGCTCTCGTGTTGTGGACGGGGCGGCCCGAAAATGTGGAGTATGCCGAAATGGCGTGCACCTTCGAGAATCGTGCCCCCGCGTGCATTGATAGCGTTCGCGATTGGCACGAAGGTCTTGTTTTCTATGACAGTAGTTTGTCTGTAACGGGCGACACGCTTGCATCGCTGAAGGCCCTCCTGTGGGAATTCTGGAACATTGAGTTTGCGGGGGCGGGCGAGGCGTCCATTGCCCAAGATGCGATTCTCCCGCTGCGGGTGCTTGAAACCCGGAAGTCGGGCTGTATGGGGCTTTCGTGGCTTGCGATGATGGTCGCCGAAGCCCGCGGAATTCCGCTTGAGGTGATCCTCCTGCCGGGGCACGTGTATTTGCGCTATGGCAAGGATGACGGCCGCGCTCAGGCGGAACCTACGCCGAAGATGGTTAATTTGGAGCCCAACAGGCGTGGATTTTCCTACACCGATGAGGAATACCGCGAGAAGTACAAGGCGGGTCGCTGGACCGGCCTTGAATTTAAGCCGCTTACGCCTGCGCAGTTTACGGGCCTTGCCGCGTTCGACATGGGGAACCTGTACTTGGAAACGGAACCGGCACGCGCCTTGCGCTGGTATAGGCTTGCAGAAGACCTGTTCCCTGATTATCCGGGAATCAAGGTAAATCAGGAAATTGCCAAAAGTCGCTTGCCCGATAGCATTTAGCCCTCTTATGCGGGGGCTTTGCTAGTTGAATTTGCTATTTTAGGGATAATGCGGTTAGGCCTGCTTATTTTATTTGCCATCCTTTTGTATGCCTGTTCCAATTCCGATGGAACGGGGCTTTCGGGCGATTCTTCTGAAAAGTGCGGAATAGAATCCCTCCCGGGAATGGTTCGTGTATCGCCGCAGGATACGCTTGTTGCCCTTGGTACCAATGACGCTTTGGCAAAGTTCGAAGAACGTCCTTCGATGTTGGTGAATATCAATTACGATTTCTTTATAGGCCTGCACGAGGTGACCTGCGGTGAATTCAACGGCTTGATGAAGGATGTTACCGGGCTTTCGCTGGAATGCGAAGGCGAGAATCTGCCTGCGGCCAATTTGACTTATTTTGATGCGGTGCTGTTTGCAAATGCCCGTAGCAAGGCGGAAGGCTTTGATACGGTATATACCTATTCGGCTTCCGTATTCGATGGTGACAATCATTGTACGGACTTGGACGGTTTTGCCTACAATCCCGAGGTAAACGGTTTCCGCTTGCCGACGGAGGCGGAATGGATGTATGTTGCTTGCCGGAACTGGAACCTGGATTCGAACTGGACGGCGGGTAATTCCGGAAATACGACTCATGAAGTTTGTTCCTTTGCGGTGGGTGAAAATGCTCCCTGCGACATGGCTGGGAATGTGAAGGAATGGGTAAATGACTGGTTGGGTATATTCCGGGATACGCTCGTGACGAATTACATAGGCGCTCCCGATGGCGGTGCCCTCGGGCAGCGGATCCTGAAGGGCGGAAGCTACCGTAACGAGGTCGGCTCGATTTACCTTCATTCCCGTGGAGACGTGTACACGGTGACATCTTCGATGATGGCGAACTATGTCGGCTTCAGGCTTGCCTTTGGCAAGATTCCCGATGCAATTTGGATGAAATCGGATGGAACCGTCGAGACGAGTCGCGTCGTCCCCATAGCGAAAGCGTCGAAGGTTCGTTCGGTGACGGGTTCATTCCGCACGAAACTTGTCTTCCGTAACGACCTGACGGGGAATCTCGCCTTTATCGATTATTCCAGCGGGCTCCTTTCGACAGTAGAAATTGATGACAGCCTTGATGCTTACCATCCCGATATTTCTCCCGATGGAAGGCGGGTTGCCTTCTGCACGGGGCTCGAAGGTGTTTCTGGGAAATCAGCCCTTTACGTCCGTGACTTGAATGCGGAGGGTTCGAGCCTGGTCCAACTAGATGTGAAATCGGCGGCAATCCCGCGGTGGCGCGTCCTGGAAAGTGGCGATACGGTTATCGTCTATGTGACGGATGCGGGCAACAACAAGGATGAATCCTCTTTCAAGTCGGCATCTACCTGGCAGGTGAAATTTGCGGATGGCAAGTTCGGTACGCCGGAAAAATTGTTTGACGGTGCATTCCATGATGGCATTAGCGAAGACAACACTCTTGCAGTTACGGGGGCGCGCCTGTTGCGTGCGCGTGTGGCAAAAGCCGGCTCGACATTGAACGGAAACACGGAAGATGAGCTCTGGTACAATGGGGAACAGGCCTGCAATGCATCCCTTGCCAAGGACGGGAGCAAGCGCACGTTGTTCCTTGATTTTGGTACTAGTACGGGGCGCCGTTTTGTCGGGAAGGACTACGGTACGCACGAACGAATCTTGATTGCCGATAGCACGGGAAAACTGAAGGGCTCTGTTGCCGCTCCGGCAGGTTATTCGTTTGATCATTCGGAGTGGGCTGTCGGTGGGCGCAATCTTGCAGTTGCGACCTTGAGCAATTCCGAGGGCGTTCACGAGAAAATCGTGCTGGTCAACCTTTCCGATAGCAGCGTGACGGACCTTGCCTATGGCGATGAACTCTGGCACCCCGCCCTGTGGGTGGGCGAAACTGCGGCTTCATCTGAGAATTATTCGCTAAACCTGGACAGCGCCGGCGTTTATATAGAAAACGACTCCGACCCCCTGCTATCCCACAAGATGAATCTTTTCTGGAGCTATGCCGATTCCCTGAAGGTTGTCGCGCTGGGTTCTTCCAGAATGAGTATGGGGTTCAATGCGTTAGGGATTACGAATGGTCCTGCCATCAATCTTGCGTCGATTCCTTCGGATATGGATATTTCGCTCTACCTTGCCAAGAATTATATTTTTAACCATTGCGGACAGTTAGAATTTATTGTTGTCGGCTTAGACTTTGACTTATGGAGCGAGGCTGGGAGTGTGAATATTGCACGAAATCTGCTATCGTTCCGAGGTTATCTCTATGATGTTGACCATAATTTCTGGACAGATTACGGGGCTGATGAAATAAAATCCATCAACAGGACAATCCTGGAAGAGAACGAGTTTTTTAGACCAGTCCAGCGTTCCATGGGGTGGGTCGAAGTCAATGAGGGATATTCGTGGGAGAGTGATGGCGAGTACGAAAGTCCCTTCGTGGACGATTCGATCTGGAGTGATAATCCAGATTCCTATATGCGCAACATGATTGAACTGGAAGAACTTGTGGAAATTGCCGCCAACAAAGGCGTCCATGTTATCGGTGTGATTTTCCCGCAAAGCCCATATTACAAGCAGACCGGGGCGTACGGGAGGCACGGCATGCGTCGTTCCCATGCGGAACAACTTATGGAAGAAGTCAAGCGAATTGGTAATCGGCACCCGAACTTTACGGTGATGGACGAGAACAAGATGGGGGATCACGATTATCCTGATAGTTTGGCTTATGATTATGACCACCTCAATGCGGATGGTGGCAAGGTCTTGACTGCTCGAATCGATTCCCTTATGCAAACATTGAAGTAACGGGTGTGAAATTATGAAGTGTTTTTTATCGATAGTCGGTTTACCTGCAGCGCTATTCTGTGCGTGCTCAAATTCCGTCGATATTTCGCCTTCGGATGGAACATCGGATGTTTTCGAGGTGGATTCGCTTTCGGGAATGCTTCTCGTCAAATCGGCAGATAAGCAGGTGTCGCTGGGTACGGAAGAATCGTCCGCCAAGTCTAATGAGCGCCCTGTGATGCACGGGCGATTCGACTACGATTTTTCAATCGGCAGGCACGAGGTAACCTGTGCCGCGTTCAACAGCGTGATGAAATCGGAACTGGGAGTGTCGCTGGATTGCGCCGGTGAAAACATTCCCGCGACGAACCTGACTTTTTTCGATGCGGCCCTGTATGCGAATGCCCGCAGCAAGGCAGAGCGTTTCGATACGGCCTATACCTATATCAGGGCGACCTTTGATGCCAATGGCCGCTGCACGAACCTGGAAGGCTTTGCGTTCCACCCCGAGGTTGCCGCCTACCGTTTGCCGACCGAGGCGGAATGGGTGTATGCAGCTTCGCAGGCGTGGTCTACCAAGGATGCCTGGACTGCGGAAAATTCGGACTACAAACTCCACGAGGTATGCTTGAAGGAATCCGCTGAAGACGTTCCCTGCGATATGGCCGGAAATGCGATGGAATGGGTGAACGACTGGCTTGGCAGTTTCCGCGACACGACCGTTACCGACTATGTGGGGGCTCCCGATGGTGGTGCGCTCGGCCAGCGGGTCGTGAAGGGCGGCAGTTACCGCAATGCGGCGGAATCCATCACGCTGTATTCCCGTGGTGACGTGTACACGGTGACATCTTCTACAAAGGCGGATTATGTCGGGTTCCGCGTGGCCTTTGGCGCGATTCCCGCAGCGACATGGTTGAATTCTAGCGGGAGCGCGGTCTCGAGCCGTATTGTCACGCTGGCCAATTCCTCGACAGTCCGGTACCAGACGGGAACGTACCGCACTAAACTTGCCTTCCGTAACGACCTGACAGGGAATCTCGCCTATGTGGACTATTCGAACAGGTCCGTTTCCGTGACCGAGATTGAGGATTCGCTCGATGTCTACCATCCCGATATTTCTCCTGATGGCAAGAGGGTGGCGTTCTGCACGGGGCTCGAGGGTGTTTCCGGCAAGTCCTCGCTTTATGTGCGCGATATGAATGCGAACGGGACTAACCTGGTAAAACTCGATGTGGAATCTGCGGCAATACCTCGCTGGCGCGTTCTCGGGAATGGCGATACAGTGATTGTCTACGTGACGGATGCGGGCAACAACAAGGACGAATCTGCGTTCAAGTCGGCATCTACATGGCAGGTGAAATTTGCGGAAGGCAAATTCGGTAAGCCGGAGAAACTGTTTGACGGAGCCTACCATGGCGGCATCAGCGATGACGATGCTCTCGCGATAACGGGTGCCCGTCTTCTGCGGGCCCGCATTGCGGAATCGGGCTCGAGCCTGGCCGGAAACGCTCGCGATACGGTTTGGTACAACGGCGAGCAGGCGTGTAATGCCTCTCTTGCCAAGGACAGCAGCAAGCGCACGCTGTTCCTGGATTTCGCGAGCAAGACGGGGCGTGAATTTGTCGGCGAAAACTATGGTACACACGAACGCCTGCTGGTTATGGACAGTACGGGAAACCTGGTCCATGCCGTTGCCGCTCCTGCGACGTATTCCTTTGACCATAGCGAGTGGGCAATCGGCGGTGGAAACCTTGCTGTTGCGACTCTTGCGAATTCGGGTGGAGCCCATGTAAAGATTGTCCTGTTGAATCTCGCGGACGATTCACTCATTGAACTTGTCGAAGGGGAAGAAATCTGGCATCCGAGCCTGTGGTATTCCAGGAACACTTCTTCTGGTGATGATTCCCTGCTGGATCTCGATAGTGCGGGCGTCTATCTGGCCGATTTCCAGGGGAACGAGGAGGAAAAGTACCGCATCAAGATGGAAATGTTCTGGAAGAACCTGGACAAGACCCGGTACCTCCTGGTCGGAAGTTCCCGAATGGAGATGGGGATTGACCCGGATGCATACCCGGAGTGGAATATGCTGAACATGGGTGTCTCGGGTATCGACCCCAACAGGGACTTTTACTTTATCAATAACTACGCACTGAACCATTCGGATAATCTGAAGGGGATTGTAGTCTCTGTCGATCTTGACGGCTGGAACGGAGTTGAGGATCACCTGTACCTTATCCAGTATGCGGTTCCTGGATACAAGTACGATGCCAATCACGATTTCTGGAAGGACGGAATCCCGTCCGGCTTTGTCGAGGCCGTCGAAAATGCATACCCTGCAAGTCAGGATTTGACGGAAAGCTTTACGGAAAGGGGCGGGTTGGCCAACCCGTGCCGGGGCTGGGATTCCGACGAGGTTGCCGTGCTTCGCGACTCCGTCTTTACGCCCCAGGCTACTGCGCACCTGGATTCGATGATAGGTGTTTTGGCCGATATCGCGGAAAGTGCCGCGGCAAGGGGCATCTATGTTATTGGTGTGATTTTCCCGCAGGCTCCGCAATACAGGGAAACGGGAAGTTTCGGCCTGTATGGCTTGCAGCGCAGTGTTGTTGCCCAAAAGATTGCGCGCCTGGATTCCCTGGCGAAAGCGAACGATCATTTTATCTTGATGGATGAAAACAGGATGGGTGACCATGATTACTCGGGCGAGATGGCTTTCAACAGGGATCACCTGTGTTCTGCGGGTGCAACGAAGATGGCTTCCCGGCTGGATTCACTTTTGAGGACGTTGAAGTAGATGCTTTGGAGATGGGGTGGCATATTTCTCGCGGCAGTATTCCTGTGGGCATGTTCGAATTCGGAGATGCTCGGTGGGGAACCGGAAGAAAAACCGTTCATTCATCCCGGATTGGGGCGCGTGAAGGCGATAGACCGGGAGGTCATTCTCGGGACAAACGATACGCTGGCCGACCCTGCGGAACGCCCGGCGATGCGCGTACGGTTCACGTATGATTTTTACCTAGGGTATCGCGAGGTAAGCCTTTCTGAATACCGCGAAGCACTCGGGCTAGTGACGACGCCGGAAGACTCCTCCGAACGGATAAGTTCCGTAACGTACTACGATGCGGTGCTGTTCGCGAATGCGGTGAGCCGCAAGTATGGCTTCGATACGGTATATACCTACACCCAGTCGGAATTCGATGTCTTTGGTTCCTGCATTTCGCTTGCGGGGCTGGAGACGCATTACGAGGTGGAGGGTTTCAGGCTCCCGACGGAGGCGGAATGGATGCTTGCCGCTACGGACCATTGGGACGACTCCTGCGACGAGAATGGAAGACGTTTCTGCGCCTTCTCGGATGGGCTGAAGGAATGGGTGAATGACTGGCTCGGGCTGTTCCAGGATACAACCGTGGAAAACTATGTGGGTTCCGCAATGATTGGCAACCAGTCGATGCGTGTGCTGAAGGGCGGCTCGTTTAGGGATACGAGGAATACGGTTCATCCCTACGGTAGAATGGACGTTTATTCCGTGACATCGGACATGAAGGCCGATTACGTCGGGATTAGGCTTGCCTTTGGGGCGATTCCCAATTATACGATGACCGATATTGTAGGCCGTGTGCTTCATAGCAATATTCGCGTGACTGTGGATTCCAGGACTCTCCGGGATAAACTGTCGACGATGTCGGTCAAGCTTGTCTTTAGAAACGATGTTTCGGGGAACCTCGTGTATGTCAATTTCATATCCGGAAGTCCCATTGTGCATGAAATTGTCGGTGAGATGGAGGTCTACCATCCGGAAATTTCGCCCGATGGGAAATGGGCTGTATTCTCGACCGTGATGGAAGGCGTTTCTGACACGTCCAACGTGTTTTCCCGCATGCTCAACCCGGTCAATCCCGTGCTTCGAAGGTTGCCCGAGGCAGTGGCGGCCATCCCGCGGTGGCGAATGATGGATAATGGAGAACCGCTTGTTGTCTATGTTACGGATGCGGGCAATAATCGCGACAGTGTAAAGTTCAAGAAGGCGGAAACATGGCAGATTAAGTTTGTGGACGGCGGGTTCCGTCAGAAAAAACGCCTTTTTTCGGGTGCATACCATGATGGTGTGAGCGATGACGGGCGCCTCGCCGTTACGGGCGCGAGGTTGCTTCGCGCGCATATAACCCCTCCGGGAGAAGACCTCTCGAATGGATCTGATACAGTCTGGTATGGCGGCGAGCAGGCGTGCAACGTGAGTCTGGCTCGTGACGGGAGCAAGCGTACCCTGTTCCTGGATTTTGGAGGAAAGACTGGGCGTGAATTTACTGGTAGGGATTACGGTGTCCACGAAATGCTTTTGGTGGTCGACAGCTTGGGTCACCTGGTGCAGGGGATTCCTGCACCTGCCGGGTATTCTTTTGACCATACGGAATGGGTTCCCGGAAAGAACATGGCGGTGGCGACTCTTGCAGATATGAATGGAGTTCATCGCAGGATTGTTCTTGTGGATCTTTCCGATTCTTCCATAGTGGACCTTGTGGAAGGGGAGGATTTAGGATTTCCTTCGCTCTGGACTTACGGGAATTTTGCGGGAGAAGGGGGAAGGAAGCTCGATCCCGATAGTGCCGGAGTGTACATGCGCGCAAACGGAAGTTTCGAGATGGCGCTTTACCGCTACAAACTTGAACTGCTATGGCGCTACCGCGATTCCGCGGATGTGGTGGTGCTTGGGTCTTCGCGTTCACTGTCCGGTTTTGACCCGATGGTGTTTACGAATCACTTTGCGATAAACCTCTCGCAGACTCCGAATTCCCTGTACCTTTCGCGAGACCTGTTCAAGCGCTACGTGCTGGGGAACGTGACTAATTTACGCTACCTTATTGTCTCGCTGGATATCGATCTATGGTACAAGAACGATGCGGAGGATAACTTCTTCAATAGTTCGTACCAGAACTATCCGGGATTTGTCTATGACGAAAATCATAACTTCTGGAAGGATGACCGTAGCGATAGGATATTGCGATACACAGAAAGCGCGATTGGTTCCGAGGAAGGCGAGAAAATCCTTTACCATCGCGGGCTTTATGCGGGTGTCGCGAAGGGATGGCCCGATGAACCTACGTTCCTTGCAGATAGTACATGGAACCAGGATAATCCCAAGCTTTTTGAAGACAATCTTTCCGCTCTCGAGGATATTATACGCTTGGCGAAGGAAGAGGGGATTGTTGTGGTCGGTGTAATTTTCCCGCAGAATCCCGCTTATGCGGCTACGGGATCGTTTGGCCGTTACGGGCTTACGCGGAGCGAGGCTCCTGAACTCATCGGACGAATTGCTTCGCTCGAGGAGAAATTTGATAATTTCCACCTGGTCGATGAAAACAAGATGGGCGTACATGACTACACGAATATCATGGCGGAGAATGACGACCATCTGTGTCGTGCTGGCGCGCGCCAGCTGAGTACGCGTCTCAATTCGCTCATCAAATCCTGGGATGCACAGTGAAGTTACTCCCCCTGTTTGCAATCCTGTTTGCGATCTTTCCGCTGACCGATACCGATATCTGGTGGCACATGGCGTGCGCGCGGGAGTGGGTAACCGCGTGGACGCCGGTGCGTGGCCCTGTGGTGAACGTGCACGAATACTTTCAGCAGGTGGTTTATGCCGTGTACTGCGCCGGAGGTGCCCCGCTGCTTGTCGCCTTCAAGGCTTTGCTGTGGGGTGGCGTTTTTGCGCTGTTCCTGGTGCCCGCGGTCGGGCGGCGGGGAAGGAATGCCCGCGTATTCGGTAATCCGCTCGCGGTTGCAGCCTCGGCAGTGTTGCTTTTTGTGTTCCGTTACCAGATGGAGATGCGCCCGGTCGTATTTACGCTGCTGTTCCTTGGGGTTTACTGGAACGCGGTGCCGTGGCTGCTTGCGCGACTTGTTGCGGGTGAAAAAGCGATACCTGGCGATAGACGTGCCGCGGAATGCGCAAGGACATGCCTTGTCGCAATCGCATTGCTCGTATTGCAATGGCTCTGGTGCAGGTTCCAAGGGCTGTACATATTGGGCCCGCTCTTTGCGCTCCTGTGCCTTGCAGATGCGTTGTACAGAAACCGGCCTGCGTGCTTGCCCGCACGGAAAGTTGCCTCGGTTGCTGTGCCCGCCGCATTTGTCGCGCTCCTGTTTGCGATGCCCTTCTTGCACGAAGACGGCCTGCGTCTTTTCCTCTACCCGTTCGGGCTTCTCGACCGCCTGCTCGGCCTCACGCCTTCTGCCGCAATCTTTGCGAGCGAAATCGCCGAGAACCGTAGCCCGCTAACGCTCCTCCTTGCCCGCGAAAACGTGCTTGCAAGTGCCTTGATGGTCGTGCTCGCTGTTTTCGGGGCGGTATATGCCGTCATGAGGCTGGTCCGTAGCCGTGAAAAGTTTGTGCTTTGGACAACGTTGTTTGTGACTGCGGTGCTTGCGCTTGTTGCCGAAAGGAACTTCGTGCTCTTTTTCCCCGTATTCCTTTTCGCCTTTTTACATCATCCCGCATCTTTCATTTCACATTCCGCATTCCACATTCCACGTTTTTTTACTCCCAGAATCACCCAAACAGTCTCTGTCGTCATCATAGCCTGCCTGCTCGGCTTCTGGGCTAAGTCGCTCACCTCGTACGATAAACACATGGTCGCCTACCAGCGCGTGCCCGTGAATGCGGCCGCCTGGATGGCGCAACACCCGCATAGTGGCCGCCTTTTCAACGATGACCGTGCGGGCGGTTACCTGGCCTTCGTGAATCCGCGCGACTCCATATATATGGATGGTCGGTTTATCCTGAAATCTGCCGAGTTTTTCGCGCGTTACCTGAGCTATGCCCGCGAGCCCGAAACGTTCCTGCGCGACGCGGACTCGCTGGGGGTCGACCGGGCCGTGTTTCCGCTGCGTTTTTATGCCCGCTGGGGCGCACTTCTGGGCGTTCTCCGGGAATCCCCGGAATGGGACGCCTGCCATGTGGATGACTTCTATATCGTTTTCTGCAAAAAATAATATTTTAAACTCACATAACGACAACAATATCAACGAGTTACGAAAATTTGCATCTTGAAAATTGCCGAAATTTGACAAAAAATGGCGATTTTTGGCAAAATAGTGCTAATTTGTTCATTATTTTCTTTGTCAAGGGATAGTTCAAAATTTTTCTGTTGATATGTTGTGCTTTGGGTAGGGATGATAGTTTGATTCCTGCGTGATTAAACACCCCAAAAATGGGGATTGGAGCGGTAATAAATTTTTTTGGGGGGCAAAATGCCGTTTTTGGGCTTTTTTCGGGGGGCTTATAAAAACCTTACGAAAGAGGAACTTTTCGGCAGGGGCCGTTATCTATTTTTTTTGACCCAACCCAATAGTTGCCTCTCTCGTTTTTACTGGTTTATTGTGGAAAATACTGTTACCTTATTGAATTTATCAGCGTCGCCCTGGCAGTCCGTGCTCGACTACGTGCGTTCCCAGTGCAACGATTTCGGCATGGCCATACTCGATACCGTGAGTTACGAAGGTATGGAAGAAGGAATCGTCTGCCTGTCTGTTCCTGACAAGTTCCGTGAAACCTGGCTAAATAGCCACTATGGTTCCCTTTTGCGCAAGGCGTTTGCAAGCGTCATGGGTAGCGCGTTTGTCGATTACCGCGTAATCCTCCGTGCTGTGTCCGCACCTGTTCCCGAGATGAAGTTTACGCCGGCAAAGCCTGCGGTAAAGCGTCCGGCGGCACCTGCGCGCCCGCGCAAGAACCGCGCTCTCGGTTCCCCGATGTATGCGCGCTATACGTTCGATAACTTTGTCGTGGGATCGTGCAATTCTACGGCATACAAGGCATGCCTCGCCGCGGCCGAGAACCCGGGCGACAAGGGAATGAACCCGCTGCTGGTTTTCGGTGCGTCGGGCCTCGGCAAGACCCACCTCTTGCAGGCGGTGGCGGCGAAGCTCGTGCAGGATAGGCTCGAGTTCCGTGTCGTCTATCGCCAGGCGTACGATTTTCTGCGCGATACGGTTTCGGTGTTCGAGGCGGCGAAGGCGAAGAACTGGGAACTTCGCGACAAACTGGCCGAAAGGTTCCAGCAACTTTATTCGAAATGCGATGTGCTCGTCATCGACGATATCCAACTGCTCAAGAAGAGCGTCTACTGCCAGGAATTCCTCGCGAAGACGATAAACAAGATGCGTAACGAGGGCAAGCTGGTGCTGCTCTCGAGCGACCGCAAGCCCGCATCGTTCAAGCGACTTGCCGAAGGTGCGCGCCCGTCGAACGATTCCGACGTGGCCGAGCTGACCTCCGCCCTGCTGAACCATCTCGAGAACTGCGTGGCGGTGGGCGTCGACCAGCCCGACCTGAACACGCGTATGGGAGTCATCCGCCAGAAGTCGGAACGTTTGCCGTTTGCAAGCGACGACCGCGAAGAAATCTGCAGGTTCCTCTCCATCCCGCCGCGTGCGAACTTCCGCCTTATCGAAGGGACGCTGAACTGGCTCGATGCGATGCACAGCCTGAACGGCGTGGAACTGAGCCTGTATTGTGTAAAGCAGTTGCTTGTATCTCCGCAGAATGACGGTGCGACACTCACGCTGAAGAACATCAGCGAAACGGTCGCCGCTTCGTTCAATGTCGACATGGTGGTGCTCACGTCGAAGCGCCAGGACAGGGGTGCCTCCATCCCGCGCAAGGTGGCCATGTTCCTCTGCCGCGAACTCACGAGCGAAACCGAAATCGAAGTGGGGAAGATTTTTAATCGCGATTATTCCACGGTAATCGCCGCCATAAGGTCCCTTGTATCCATGATGGAATCCGACGCCGCTTTGGCGCGAAGGGTACAGGACCTCCGTTACATGCTGGAAACCTGATGAAGGTCCTTGTAACGGGAGGTGCAGGCGTCGTAGGGAAGGCGCTCTGCCGGGAACTTCAGGCACGCGGAGTGTGTGTGCGCGTCCTGACTCTCCCGGGCGATACCGGTGTGGATTTGCTCCCGGAAGGCGTAGAAGTTGTTTATGGCGATGTCGCCGACTACGCCTCCATCCGGCCCGCGTTCGATGGCGTGGACTGCGTTTTCCACCTGGCGGCAATTCTCCTTTCGAGGGATGCATCCGCGTTCGAACGCATCAATGCGGGCGGAACGCGCAACGTGGTCTCTGCCTGCCAGGATTCGGGCGTGCATCGCCTGCTTTATGTCTCCAGCATTTCGGTCACCTACCCGGTGCTCACGCCCTACGGGGCAAGCAAACTTGCGGGGGAATCTGCGGTAAGGGAATCCGGGCTCGACTGGACCATCGTGCGGCCGACCCTCGTGATTGGTGACGGCGGGGGCGTGGAATTCAGGATGTATGCGGACTTTGTCTGCAGGTTCCCGGTCTACCCGCTCCCGGGGGGCGGTACCGCGCGCAAGAAGCCCGTCCGGAGTGTTGACCTCGTGAAGGGAATCGCTGCCGCGGGCCTTGCTCCCGAGGCTATCGGGAATACGTATGCGCTTGCGGGCCCGGAGGTCATGACGATGGCCGGGATGGCGGCGCGCATCTTGCGAACTGCGGGGAAACGCCACCTGATGGTTCCGCTGCCCTGGTGGATTGCGAAAAGGCTTGCGGTACTCCGGAACTGGATTGGCGGGCGGCGCGTTTCTGCCGAGCAGGCGCTGGCCGGATTCCTCTACGATGCAGTTCCTGACATCGAAAACGCGCGAAAAGACCTCGATTATAACCCGGAAAAGGCTCTCTAGCCCTGTTTTTTTGCTTTTTTTTGCATTTTTGCCCTAAAAGAAAGTATATTCCCTGTAAAAGAGGATATGATATGAAGCATTCTTTCCTGTTGGCGGGTGTTGCCGCCGCGTCGTTAGCGTTGTTCGCCTGTGGCGACAGTTCTCCGTCCGATACCGAAGACGATATTCTTTCTTCCCCGGGCGAAAAGACCGAATCTTCTTCGTCGGTCACTGAAGACGAGTCTTCCTCGTCTGTCTCGGAGGATATTCCCAAGGGTGCACGCGCGGCCACCCTCGACGACCTCGAGAAGAACATGGCCCTCAAGGGCCTGTTCGGGCGCGACATCTACCTTGCGACGGGTGAGAAGCACGGCCTGTTCTCTCTCTGGATTCCCGATACGGCATGGCTTGCCGCCCCGTCCGATTTCGATGATGGCGTGCTGAAATTCAGCCAGGGTGCCATTACTTCTATCAAGATAGATTACGATGCGATTAAGTCCATGGAAAAGCTGGTGGAGAAGGATTCCGACCACTCCATGAGATTTATCGTGAACGAGGATGACCAGCTGCAGTATTCCCTGGATGGCGGGGAATACAAGGATGTTGGCGAGACTTCCGTCAAGAAGAATTCCTCGGTTGTCTGGAACGGCGACAGCCTTGCATCGAAGGAACTCTTTTGCAAGACCGGCGAGAATACCTTTACGGGTTATAGTTTCTATAAGGGTCGCTATGTGGCTACCGATGTTGTCCGCAATGCCGAAAAAACGAACGATTCTCTTGTATCCTGGTCTGCCGGCTATTACGACATTCACCGCGGCAAACTCCTGATGCGCCCGCTATTCTATAGCAGTGCCGTATATGCGCTGGTGTCGGCTTCCGTAAGTTCGGATTATAAGACGTTGACTATATCAGCGGAAGATGTCTCGTGCACGTTGAGCGAATTGAAGTATAACGAAGTGCCTGCTGCCGATCTCGAGGGCGAATGGGAATCTGACGAAGGCGGCCTCGCCTGGTCTCTTGACTTGCGCACCGACCGCACCTTCGAGGTGAAGGCCTTCAAGGGCAACGAGAACAAGGCGCTCAAGCAGGGAACGTGGGATGTCTACGGTAACCAGTTGCTGATGAAGGTGACCGGCTGCCTGGGCGGCAAGTGCACTCCGGCCGTGATGGGCTCCGTCTCGAAATGGAAGGCCGGCTCGTTCTTCAACTACGGCAATTCGGACCCGGACGATCCGTCGATTCCTGAGGACTGGACTGCTCCGGAGTACGAATAGTGAAGAGGCTGGGCGCCATCGAGTGATATTGACGAATGTTTAATGAATGAGCCAAACGTGGTCAAGTCGCACCCGCCAATGAGCTGCGGCTATACACTAAAACCTGCAAACTGCGTGATTCCGAACGAATACTGGTACGATGCCCAGAGCCGTGTTGTCAGGAGCAAGGAGCCCGACGCAGGGGAGACTAGGACTTTCTATGACCTGATGGGCCGCGTCCGCGCGACACAGACTCAGCGCCAGATTGACTCCGGGGCGTATTTTGTTGTCGGCTACGACAACCTGGACAGGGCAATCTATACAGGCGAATGGAAATCGTCGCTTGACAGTGGGGCTGCAAGGGTGCATTTTAGAGATGTGCAGAACAGGAACAGCCCGACTATCGCCGAACTCACTCCAGGTACCGTGACACGAACGTTCTACGACAATATGCCCGCAAGGGACACCCTGGGCGTGGAACTTTATCCGGCATCGGTCCAAACTGACGCATTCAGGTACGGCAAGACCCGCGTGGTGGCGGTGGTTTCTGACGTGTCCGCCGACAGTGCCGGGAATGTGATTCGCGTCTCGACTGCGAATTCTTACGACAAGTACGGTCGAGTGTTGGCTACATACACATTTGACCCGACCATGCCCGCTGATAGCCTCAAGATGCATGCGGTTGTAAATGAATACGACATTGGCGGCAAGGTGACGAGGACGACAAAATACCCCTACGGAGTGGATGGTGGCGGGGCAAGTCGAAAAATTGTGGAACGGTATACCTACGACCGCCTTGGCCGCATAGACAGCTTGTTCTCGAAGAACGGAGGTGGTGACGAGATGCTGCTGGCGCATTACTCCTACTACCCGACAGGGAGCGTGAAGACTGTAAACATGGGCAATTCGCTCACGATTTCTTATACCTACCATATCAGCGGGGCCTTAAAGACTGCAAAAGTTGAAACCGCAAATGGAGGTGAACTGTATTCTGAGATGCTTCATTACGAGGATTGCGGTGACGAAGAATGTACGCCTCAGTACAACGGCAACATCAGCTACATGGCGCAGAGAATAGCGCATAGCAATCGGGATTTCGTGCAGAACCGTGAAGTGGCGTATTATTACGACCAGCTAAACCGATTGACAAAGACTGATGACTTGAGCCAGGATTATTTTGACGACTTTTTTGAATACGATGCGCAGGGCCGAATTACCGCACAGCGCCGTGCGGACAGGGCAGACAGTACGCATGGCGGCGAATATGCATACAAGAGTGGAACAAACCAGTTCGTTTCTGTCGCTGACGGCATAGGCGGCACCGCCAATGGCCGTGAAATGTCCGCTTCGGACAACTTTGTATACGATTCCGAGGGAAATCTCATAGAGGACAAGTCCAAGCGACTGAAAATTTCCTATGATTGGAGAGGTATGCCGATTGAATTTACGCAATATCCTCCGCAGGAGAATACGGGAGTATCCGGTGATACTTTGTTCAGGCTGACGGTTGCCTACGACGGCACGGGCAGGCGTATTTCGAAGACGCGCTGGGTAAAGGCGCAGGGTGACGCGGGCTGGTCGCGCGGGCACGTGACGCACTACACGGGCATAGGTACCGAGGTGCGCGAGAACCTCGTAAAAAACGAGACGAAAGTCGTCGTCAACATGCCGCAGGGCCTCGGCCGCTATGACATCGAGAATGCCGACCACGTGGCGGAAGGCGGTTCCGCGCAGACTTTCGAATGGTACCTGAAGAACCACCTGGGCTCCACGATGGTCGTGTACGGGACCGGATTCCCCGACCCGCTGGGTATCTCGCCCGATGGCGAACTGCGTGCCGCCTACGACTACCGCAGTTTCGGGGAACAGCTTGACCTGCTTGTGTTCACGCGGAAGGTGACCGAGAATTTCACCGGCAAGGAACTCAACGACGAGACTCAGCTGGATTACTTCGGTGCACGTTATCTAGACCCGATGCTGGGAATGTGGACCAGTGTTGACCCGAAGAGGCAATTCTCGAGCCCGTTTTTGTATGTTGGAAATGGTTATAATCCGATAATTGGAGTAGATGAAGATGGAAACGAAATATATAAGTTTTCGTTTGGAATGAGGGGGGCTGTTATAATAGGTGGATTGTTTAATGTAAGCCTAGTCATTGATTCTGATAATTTAAAGAATTCTGATGTCCAGTTTACTGTAGGAGTGGGTGTTGGGTTAGAAGTCGGAACGAAAGGTTCGGTTAAGAAAATAGGGTCTAAGATTGCTAAAACGTTTAAGACGGCTAGTAAGGGAGATGTTAATGCCTCGGATGCGGAAAAAGTTGAAGATTTTACGGGAATACATTCGGAAACTGCTGCTTGTGTATTTTTCTGTGTCAGTGCTAGTGATAATAATCCGAAAGATTTGGATTTCCAATTCGGGTCAACTGTGGGGGGTGGATATTATAAGAGGCGGATTTTTGTCGCTAACGCAATCGGTCAGCTTGTTTAACTTGCATACAAATATACTCTAGCGGGGTCTTAAAGTCAAGCCTTTTTCTTGG
>FLNZ01005240.1_pt1 | contig 18109 bp, 27 predicted proteins | sample 1140391 | NCBI WGS metagenome assembly FLNZ01 (sample SAMEA3878171, study PRJEB12797) | bioreactor metagenome | biome: Moose rumen | place: Sweden | collected 2011-10
GCCGCGACGACGTGGCGAAGGTCATCAGCGACATGAAGGCGTATGAGGACAGCGAGCAGCAGCCGGCCATCGCCGACCTGCAAGGGGTGTGGATGACGATGGAGGGGCTGTCGCACATCGAGACGGCCATGCACATCTGCGGTGCCGAAGCGGCGCGGCTGGTGTGGCACAAGGACGTGAAGGTGTCGCTGCAGCTGCTGAACGACAAAGGCCAGGAGACCGTCACCATCCTGCACATGGGGCTGGCCGACAACGCCAAGAGCCGCAAGGTGTTCTGCGTGCCCGCCGCCGAGGGCTGCGACGAGCAGGCCGTGCGCATCGACTGGCAGCGGGGCATCCAGGCTTGGGCCGACATCAAGGCCGAGCGGCAGCGGCAGGAGGAAGCCGACCGCATGGCCCGCCGCGAGGTTTACATGGTGCTGGTGGTGAAGCGGGCCTACATACCCGTCTATGCCAAGGATGCCGACGAAGCCCGGCGGTTGGTGGACAACAACTGGATAGACCCCGAGGACGGCGGCGACGACGAGTGGATGCTGGGCGACGAGGTGCCCGAGCCGGAGGACGTGGACGACCTCGACGACTGCTACGAGAGCATCCTCACCCGCGACGGCGTGGTGGACCGCGACGAGATATACGAGCTGGAGCAAATCAGCGAAGAGTGGCATAAGAATCATCAAAAAGACTGAAACGAACTATGACAGACGAAGTAAATATCAAGCGCACCAACGATGCCATAGAGGCCATCAGGAGCGAGGTGGCGAAAGACGCCATCAAGGACTGCCATCTGCCGCCACTTGTCAACATGCAGACGGGCGAGACGACGGGACACGCCGTGGAAATGCAGGTGAGCACCAAGTACGACTACAGCGAGGAGCTGCTGGCAGAGTGGAAGGCGAAACTCGGTGCCGACAGGTGGAACATCCGCGTGCGCCGCAACCAGCTCTTCCTGCGGTTCTTTATTCATTACGGGAAGGAGGACAAGAGCGTATGAAACAAGAGACATTGCAAAAGGCAAAGAGCCTTGAAAACAGGGTGAGTGAATACGGACGGCTGCTGCAAAGCAGGAACGCCAGCTATCATACCCTGTCAGTCCAGATAAGCTGCCCCTATTCCAACGACCGCGAATGGTATCACGGGAGAGTGGACATTGACACATGGAAGAAGATGCTTGACGTGCTGGAGGAAAAACGGCAGAAGACCATGCAGGAACTGGAGTCGCTCACTGACGACCAAAGGGAAATCATAGCCGACGTGCCAGAGCCAGGCATGGTGGAGGTTGACGTGCCCGTCATGTCTGCACCCAGCTGCAAGACCAAAACAAAACAAGGCTGGACGGCTCATCTGATGCGGACTTTCGACCGCATGTTCTCATGGATATTGTACTCTATCACCATCTGCTGTCTGATAGCCGTCGGCGGCTGGCACATGCAGACCCGTGAGGTCGTAGCCGTCTCGCTGCTGGGCGGACTTGTGATAGGAAGCATCAACAACATCGAGCGCGTCCTGCGTGAGCTGTTCAATGGGGAGGAGGACTAACACGATGGACATACCCCTGACAAGCCGAGAGTTCAACGCCATCATCTACGCCTACGCACGGCTGGAGTACGAGATTAGTAACGGCATGTTTCCAGACAATCTGACCACTCGCAGCGCACAGGGGGCGGTGAAGGTGTTGGAAGAACTGATAGATAAGGTAAACGCAATCATTCAAAAAGAAGAATAATAGGACTATGGCAGCAGCAAAATGTTTTTTCTGCAAGAAATTTGCACAGTGCGGCGACCACCGCGCAGACTGCAACGAGTACGAGACCAAGCCTGCCAAGGTGAGCAAGCGGGGCAGAACAGTAAAAGTGACATTCAAATAATATAAAGGTAATAGAAACAATGAGCACAAGAGCAATTATCAAGATTAAGCAGGGACAGCGCAAGCAGTACATCTATCACCACTGCGACGGCTATCCCGAGTATGTAGGCAAGGACGTGAAGCGTATGCTTGACCAAATCGGACACTGGACACTGAAGAAAATCACGCGGCAGTTGCTGGACGGCATCGTACATGAGTATTGTCACGACTACAAGGAGAGAGACACCAACTACGAGTGCATCGACCACCCATGCGGATGGGAGGAGTACGGCTACGTCATTGACTGCGACGCAAAGACGTTCCGCGCCTATCGTTTTGGAGAACGGAATATGCCCGATGCGCCCATCGGCGATGACTGGAGCGTGTGCGAGGAAATTAGACCCGACGAGCAAGACCGCAGCGACACCGACGTGATAGACGAGTTGAAGAACCGCGACTTGGTGAACGTATATACCAACATCTGTCTGATGGAGGCATCGGCTATCGGATGCGCACCGCTGCCTACGTCAGTGAACAAAGTCCACCTGCTTTTCGGCTACCACGACCAGCAGCACCTGACCGACAGCTTCAAGCCTGAGAAGCCCCTGCTGGCATGGGACGATTTGCTGTGTGCCGTCCGAGACAAGATAGTGCGCGATGGTCGGCTCTGCGGCGAATGGCTCACCGACAAACAAGTCAACGACCTGTGCTTCATCTGGGTAGCCGTCAGTGCCAGCGGCGTTGCTCGTTTCGATATTGACTTCTCGCACGTCATCAGCCGCTGCTACCCCATCCCCGAGGGGGAGCGCTGGGTGGACAGAAGCGGCAAGCTGGACGACGATGAAGACATTGAATAATTTGAACCGAATTTGAATAATTTCCCTGCGCAAGCAGGCTAAACAACAAACGAACTATGGCATACGAAATGACGGCAAGCGAGATTGTAGAAAAGCTGCTCGGTTATGATCCAACCACAAGACCTTGCAACGTGCAGGGCAGCGGCATCTACCTTCGGGAGTGGATGGCTCCGGCGTGGATGGGGCAGCGGAAGCAGCTCTACACGCGGACGGTGCCCGCCACAGTGGGCAGCATCGGACGGGTGCCGCCGGTGCTGACACCTGAAGAGACGGACTACCTGCGCGAGCGATTCCGCAAGGCCAACCACCCGAAGTACCACAAGTATTGCGACGAGTGGATGCAGGGCCTGATGCCCGACCAGCTGCGCTACTTCCGTCAGGAGGCCCACAGGCTGGGCTGGCAGTGGCATGGGCTGAGAGGCGGGGCGAAAGAATAACAATAATTAAAGGTAATAGTAACAATGAAGATTACAAAAGACAACTTGCACTTGGCGATAGCAGCGCTTCGCCAGTGCGCCAAGGAGAACGAGAACCGACAGACCGACACGGGGGCAGTCCGTGTGACCGACCTGTGCAACGACGTGGCCGACTATCTGGAGAAAGACAAGGACAAGGCATGGAAGGAGGAGGTGAAGACCGTCAACAAACTGACGGGTCTCGGCCCCGTGTCCTACGTCCTTGTGCGGGAGGCCATCAGCAAGGATGAGGAGCAGGACTATCTCAGCCGCATAGACATCGTTGCCCCGCACGACAGCAACGACGAGGAAAAGACAGTCCTGCGCTTCCTGGTGCTGAAGTACGCACCCAAGATACTGGCCGACACCAGCGACGAGCAGACCCGCCGCACCGAGAGGATGATACTCCACGAGTGGATGAACTGCTTCGGCACCTACTACCGCGACTCTCACAACCAAGTGACCATCGAGCGTGGTGGCGAGAAAGTCAGGGTCGTATTCACCGACAAGTTTATCTATGACTAATAAGGAAAACAATGCCGTATGAGTTACTGCAAGCGAAAGAGGAAACTGACGGACACGGAGCATTGCCTTTGCTGCGACTGCTGCCTGCCGCCGGGCGAGAGGACGGACGGGCGGATGTGTCCCGACGAAGTGACGGACAATGAATATCTGGACTCTGTGAACAAGGCATTTGAGGACAGCGAGAGGGCGTACCTGGACTTTGAGCGGCGATGCCTCGATGCCGAACTGCGCGGCGACCCGCACCGCTTCGACGGATGTGCGGGGATGCTGGGCGACGCTCGGCCCGTAACGAAACATCTGCGCGAGGACGGCACCGAGCAGGCACAGCCGGGAGGGGCTGCGTTTCTGGACGAGTGCTTCAAGGCGCGGGTGGACTACGTGCAAGGCCGTTTCCCGCTGGAGGACTTTCGCACGAAGTTCCGCGAGGAATACGCCCGCAGGGGCTTGGTGATGATACAGGACAAGTTGGCAGGCTGTCAGTTGGAGCGCGGCATGACGCTCGAACCCCTACACGGCTTCATCTTCAGCAGCCGGCACCACCTCGACATCGCCCTGCGCCTGCTGCGGCGGTGTGGATTCAGCGTCATGCGCTGCCGTGAGTACGGCCAGCAGGGCGAGGCCACGGCCTACGTCGTGCAGCTGCCCGGCGAGTACCTGCGCCGACATCTGGGCAGCAGCAAGGCGGGGCAGGTGTCCACGGGGCTGCGCAGCATCGCCAACGTCAACAGGGACAAGCGGCAGAAAGCCGAAAATCCCACCCTGATTTAAGAACTAATTTCAAGTATAATTTTGAGGGCGCAAGCCCGACCAAGAAACAACAACGATTATGGACACAAAAGACAAGAAAGAGAAGAAACTGGGTCATCTGAGCTACGACCCGATGACGGGCAAGACGGTGTTCGTGAAGACCGGAGAGCAGACACCTGTGGAGAAATGCGAGCAGCGCAGGCAGACGGCCATCAGTATGCTGCGCCAGTACGCCAGCGAGCACGGCAGCGGACCGCAGAAGGAAGAAACCGACCCGATGGTCATGGCGTGCAACGACGCGGCAGACTTGTTGAGAACGTTACAGTTCGACGGACGCGACTGGGCCGAGGGCATGAAAATGGAGCGCATCTGGTGCATGCGCCGCTATCCGCTGGAAAGCAAGGCGCAGGTGTCGTTCCTGTTGAACAAAACAGACCAACTGGAGCGTCAGGCCGCAGAGGATATGCTGCAAGACGTGCTCTATTCGGGACTCGTCACGACCCAAACCCAGCACGACACGGATACCGGCGAAATCGTCATTACGGCAGAAATGACGGTGGGTGTGCCCGTCGGCGAGGACGTGAACGAGCTGCTGCGCCAGGGCAAGAACTTCGAGAAGTACAGCATTTCGCGCAACCTTCAACGAACAATAGTAGAAGACAAGGAGGACTGACGCGATGACACTCGAAGAGTTCAGAAAGATTCCCTTCCGCGAGACGTGCCACCTGGCGCTGGAGGACGAGTACGCCACGACCTACGCCTCGCGGGACAACCGCTTCGCAGTGTGCGTCCACGTGCCCCGACACCCCCAGACGGGCGAGCCCCACGGACGCGCATACCGGCACTACATGGTGGACGGCAAGGTTTACAAGAGCGAGAAGAAACTGGCGCAGGCCATCAAGGACCTGACGCTATGAGTTATTAACCAATTAAATTTTTACAGAACGACTATGATTGAGAAAAAGACGATGGGGTATGCCGACTTCGGCTGCCCGCAGTATGAGGCAAAGGCCGTGGCGGTGATGGCCGACACGGAGAGTGGCGAGGTGATAATCTACGACGCTGGCGAGGACGGCTACACGTGCTGGCAGGTGCCTTACGACCAGGAGCACTTCTTCCCGACCGTGGAGGAAGCGCAGCAGGCACTGGAACAGCACCGCCGCGAGCTGCGCGAGATGATGCCCAAGGTGCAGCAGTGGGTAGAGCAGATGGACCACCTGCGCGAGGGTATGAAAGAGAAGCCTGAGGACGCCGACGATGACGAGTGGCGCAAGGCACACCCCGAATGGTTCAGCCGCGAGGACTATCTGCCGTATCGCTACAGCAGCAGCGGCAGTGAATACAGCTACTGGCGCAAAGAATCCGACCGGCTGGAGAACGAGCGCAACCTGCTGCTGCAGGTCATCAGGACGGGCTTCGTCAGCATCCGTGGCGACCAGCTGCGCATCGGCGACGTGGAGAGCGTGCGCTGGGGCGAGCAGCGGGCCGAGCTGGTGCTGAAGGGCGGGCGCACCGTGGAGACCGCCAAGGACTATGAGAAGAACGTCGTGGGCTACCTCTTCGGCCAGAACGTGAGCCACTACACCTACACCCGACTGAACCGCAAGGAAGAGGACGGCGACGAGGGCTGAGACCGACCGCAGTCACAAAAAGCTACCCCTGCGGGGTGACTTTTCTTACGCTCGGAAATGCCGGTGCAGGCACCGCATTTCGCTCGCTCGCCCGAAAAGTTGTCCCAACCGTAAATTCGCAATGTATTATCTTTGCATCGGGAAAAGTCACAGACCTGCGGACATGTTTCCGCAACCTTGTGACGTCGCAGGACGACAATGCCGCCGACGGCTCACAGCAGGGCCGAAGGCGTGGAACCGACAGGATGACGACCGAGGGGTTGTTACCTAACAATTCCGAGGTTGTTACCTAACAACTCTCAAACTGTTACCTAACAACTCTCAAACTGTTACCTGACAGTATGCGTTTTTATCTATTTCAACAACAACTTAAATTCTCTCGTAAAGAAATGAAGATTAAAGTGAAGAAAACGCTCCTGAAGCGAAAGGTGGACGGGGCAACGCTGTCCGGCTACTACGGACGGGTCATCACCAACGGCACCAAGACCGTGGAGGAAATCCTGAAGACCTCGACCCACGGCTCGACGCTCGACTACCGCGAGGCCAAGCTGGCCGTCGATATGATGATTGACGGCATCAGCGACGCCATCAAGCAGGGCTACATCGTAGACCTCGGCACGGTGGGCAGGATTCTGCCGGCTGTGAACGGCCCCTGGAAGCAGGACCCCGACGACCTGTCGCTCTCCGACATGAAGCCGAAGGTGAACTACCGACCCTCGGAGGACATCGCCAGCGCAGTCAGGGGCGCCAGCCTCGTGTGGACCACCGAGCAGGCCACCGAAGAGAACTCCGACGACGATGCCGGTGACGACATCACCGACGGCGGATCAACCGACGACGGCAGCTCAGGCTCTTCGACCGACGACCCCGGCGAGGTGGAACCCTGACGTTAAGCGAGAGCAATGCCAAAATCGCTTTTGAGCATTGCCGAGCGTAGTCAGGGTCGGCGAAAGCCAACCATAGTGCTGTCAATCCTCTCCGCAGGACGCAAGAGCCTGCGGAGGGGGTTCTGCCCTGCCGGGCAAGTTCAGCGACGTTGAGCAGGTCAACATCTACGAGACACACGACGAGATACCCTTCTGTAAGTTTGAAACCCGGCACAAACGGACTGAGACTGCGGAGGGAATGTGAGATAACTGAAAGGAATTGAAACGAATGATTGAACTCGACAAGATATACAATGAGGACTGCCTCGATACGATGCGACGGATGCCGGACGAGTTTATAGACCTGACCGTGACATCGCCGCCATACGACAATCTGCGCACCTACAACGGCTACAGCTTCGACTTCGAGAATGTGGTCAAGGAATTATACCGCGTAACCAAGGACGGTGGAATTGTGGTTTGGGTCGTTGGCGACGCAACGATTGACGGCGACGAGACTGGTACATCGTTCCGGCAGGCTTTATACTTCAAGGAGATTGGGTTCAGACTACACGACACGATGATTTACCAGAAGTCGAGCGTTTCGTGCTACGACCCGAAATGCCGCCGATACAAGCAGAGCTTTGAGTATATGTTTGTCCTCGCAAAGGGGAAACCCGCTACTTTCAATCCTATCATGGACAAGCAGGTGAAGAAGATGGGTAACACTTATGACTCACCTCACGGACGAAGTGTCGATGGCGGACGCAGATGGCACAGGGCTCCCTACGAAATCAATGACTATCAGGCAAGGTTTAACGTATGGGAATACAATGTCGGAAACAACTGCTCCACCAAGGACAAGGAAGCCTTCAAGCATCCCGCCATATTCCCCGAAGCACTTGCCCGCGACCACATCTTCAGCTGGAGCAACGAGGGCGACTTGGTGTATGACCCATTCCTCGGAAGCGGCACGACGGCAAAGATGGCAGTCCATCTGAAACGCCACTACATCGGCTCGGAAATCTCCAAGGAGTATTTCGACCTTGCGGCAAAGCGGATATGGAACGAAGAACGCCAGCCATCCCTATTCTGACTAATTTTTGAACATCGCCCGGCTTTGCCGCTTTTACCGCTCGACCTCTGGTCGCTTGCTACCCGCTCGGCTCTGCCGCTTCGCTCGCCGAAGAACGGGACGCAAGAAAGGCGTCAGCCGACTAAAAGAATTTTGAACTAAATTTTATATAATTTCTGCGCCCCACGGCGCACCCCTCAAAACAAAACATCAAGAAACGAAATGAACGACAGACACTACATCCAGGCCATCGAGATTGGCCACCGCGTGACACATACCGTCTTCGACCTCCCCTGCATCTACAGCGTGCACAAGGATCATTATGGTCTCTGCTACCTGCTCTACGACTGGGACCGGCAGGGCCAGTACGTCTGCGCCCGACCCGGCAACTGGCTCTGCGAGGATGACGACCACCGCTGGCACGTCCTCACCGCCACCGAGTACCGCCAATGGCAGCAGACCCAAAAACACACAGAGAGACAATGATTATCAAGATTAACAAACGACTAAAATTCTTCCCCACAATGAGACTACACGGACAACAGGCAGTGGCAGACCAGGTGATGCGCCTGCACCACGAGGGCTGGCAGCAACCGACCGACACCCTCGGCCAGTCGGCCACGCCCAGCATCTGGTACTCCTGATGCCCCCGTGCGCCCCACCTTTTTATATATATAACAGACTTAAAACGAATTGAAACAATGGAACAAATGACAAAGCAACAGTTGGCAGACAAGATATGCCGTGCGCTTTACGGTGACGGCATGGTGATTAGCATGGACGAAGGCGGCACGCTGGAGCGGCTTGGCTACGTCAGGTTTGGAAACGTCAGCGGGATTGATGGGAATGAACCGCTCGTGGTTTACGTCAGCGACAACGGCGTGGAGATGTACTGGATGTTTGACGAACAAGACGGGCTGACTATTGACAGCATGGCCGACTTCCTGAAAGGGGTGATGCACGCCGTCTGCCCCGACATGAAAGCCGAAGACTCTGATGAAAGGGCACTGGTGTTCGCCTACCCAGACAGCGGCGAAACTTTGCCAAAGAAACGGAAAAAGTAACCCCGAAAACAGGCGGAAAGTATGGCTACGGAGTACTCAGACAGCACAAAAGGTAGTACAAACCTCTGCGTTTTTGCGCGAAAACCTGCCCGATTTTTGCACGGATTCTTGCAAGGTTTTGGACTGAAATCGAGCGAGTTTTTGCCCAAAAACCTGCCCGAAAAAAAGGCGAAAACTACCCCGAAACCTCCCCAAAAACCTCGCAATTTTCGGGCACGTTTTCGGGCAGATTTCGCACGGATTTCACTACTTTTCCGACCACTTTTCGCACCAGAAACGACCACTTACGGCATAGAAACGACCACTAAAAACAACTCATTATGGGACGAGTAAAAAGACCCGGATTCTATCTCTACACCGACGACATCCTGTCGAGCGACGACTGCTGCGACCTGAGCCGCGAGGGGGCTGGCGTGTACCTGTTCCTGCTCTGCCGACTGGCCAAGCAACCGATGCCGGGATGCTACCGTCTGGGGTGGCACGAGCACAAGTCGCACTATAAGTATTCGCTGACCAACCGATGTCTGCAAAACCCCGATAAATACGAGCGTTTGCGCTATTTTGCCGACCTCATGGCGCAGAACCATTTGCCGTGGAAAAGACAGGACGTGCTGCCCTGTCTGCAGGAGCTATATGATAAAGGTATCATACTCGTTGAGCGCGACATGCTGATACAGCCGCGCATGTGGCTCGACCAGCACATACCGCTCGAAAATCTGGACATAGTATATACCAAGGAGCAGGAGGAACTGGAGGCGAAACGGCAGGCCGGCGACGGGTCAGAACCTCCCTTGGAAATAACAGTGAAAAAAGGTGCTAAAAAAAGTGCAGATAAAAGTACCGAAAAAGGTACACAAAAAAGTACCGAAATCTCGCACCCCCGCGTAGGCGCAGGCGACGCGCCCGCACAATCAAAGAGAGTTGGAGTTGGAGATAATAATAAAGGAATAGATAGTAGTAGCATAGGGGGTGTGGGGGAAAGTTCGCAGTCGGGCGAAAAAGCGGCGACGGGGAAACCCGCTGCTGCTCCCCCGGCGGCCAAGACGGGGAAGCCCGCGAGGCAGCCCGTGGGGGCGTCGCCGCCAACGATAGACGACGTGCAGGCGTACTTCGACGAGCGGCGCAGTCAGCAGAAGCCCCTGCGCTACATCGCCCCCGACGAGTTCATGGACATCTGCACCGTGGCAGGCTGGACGCGAGGCAAGAAGCGCGACCCTATCTACGACTGGAAAGCCTACCTGCGGCAGTGCGACCTCTACCGCGAGCGGCACGGCGACCACCCCGTATATGACGAACAAGGAAACAAGACGATAAGCAATGAAGCAACCACAGGATATACGCAGTATCGTGCCGCTGGCACGCCAAGAGCTGCACAGCCAGACGCAGACCACCCCGACAACCGACAGCTCGTCGAGCAGACCGTCCGCATTATGCAGGAACTCCGAAGCGAGGGTGAACGAGATCCTGCTGACGAGGTTTTCTGACAAGACCCGCGAGGACTTCACCATGCGCAACCCGTGGTTCAATGCCGACCGCGAGACGGAGTACGCCATGCAACCCGTGCGCTGCGTCACGGGCAACGCGCCGACGCTGCAGGAGGTGGACGACCGCTTCGGGCGCAACGCCGCCTCGGAGTGGATAGTGCCCCTGCTGGCCGACCTGAGCATCTTCACCGGCGCGAAGAACCTGGGCGCACGGCAGCAGAAGCAGCTGGCATCTATCATCGCCGCCGAGCAGCGGGGGCTGAAGGTAACGGAGGTGATGCTCTTCTTCTACCGCTTCAAGACAGGGCGCTACGGGCGGTTCTACGGAGCCGTGGACCCGATGGTGGTCACGACGGCCTTGCAGGACTTCCTGCGCGAGCGGCAGGAGATTATCGACAGCGAGCAGGACCGACGGGCCGACGAGTGGCGCAAGGAGGCCGAGAGCCGCTGGCCCGCCTGCCAGGCCGACATCGCCAAGGCCACGGGACTGAGGGCAGGCACCGACATCTACCTCTTCAACTGCGAGCCTTACAGCCGCCGCCTGCTCCTGGGGCTGGGCAGCCGCGAGGTGGCCGACCGCCTGGTGCAACCCGACGTGTGGCAGCAGTACCGACAGGCCGTGCTCCGCCACTACCCCGAGACGTCGGCCACGGTCATCGTCCGGCTGGTCGATAAGGTCGTAGAGCCGCCGTAGTTTCGACCAAGGACTAAAATAAAGGCGAAATAAGCGCGTTTCCCTGCCCCGACGAGGAATTATACCACCGAGGCCGCCGAAAGCCCGTATCGGGCGTTTCTGGGCGATTTAGGGGCATTAAAATAATAATAATGGTAGTCGGCTCGCGCCGAGAAATTAAACAAATCAAACCAAATTGAACAAATGGATTTGTAGAATTTGAACCAATTTGAACAATTTCTGCCCGCAAGGGCACTGATAACAAACAAGACAGAAGCAATTATGATTCATTACGGAAAGGAGCTTTCGGGCGAGTTGCTCATCAGGCTGTCGCCCGACGATGTGAACGAGGTCTATCAGGTGCTGATGACGGCAGGACTGCTGCAGCGGCGGACGTTCTACGGGCTGAAACGCTACATCGAGGACGAGTACCGCGAGCAGCTGGCGGCGAAGTAATCAAAAACAGCCCGAATTTCGCGACGAAAGGGCGCGGGGGTGTAACTATACCACCTTGGGGGCGAAAAGCCGACAGCGGGCGCGAAAATTAGTTTTAGGGCATATTTTCAAGCAAGATTAAACAAGAGAACATTTCAATAACAAACATTTCAAACCAAACATCAACAACATTATGGCAAATTTCAGTGGTAAGATGAACTTGCTCGGATTCAAGGGAGCAAAGGTTTACACAGGACTGGACGCCGAGCGTCCGCAGATGGCATGGGTTTGCGTGCCCGTGACGTTCAACGACATCACGCTGTCGCAGGACGGCAAGCGGGCCGACGTGGGCTTCTACATGCAGGAGACAAATGAAAAATTCCGTCAGGCGTGCATTCAGCGCCGCCAGATGAGCGGCGACCCGATGGAGGGCTACAACCCGCCGAGTCACCAGATGGATGCGTCGTTCTCGAAGGACTTCCGCGCCAAGGCCCTGGAGGCGGCACGCAAGCGCATCGTCAGCGAGCACCCGGAGTGGCAGGCGAACCCCGACCTGCAGCAGCCGGAGTTCAACAACGATTTGAAGAAGGCGATGTACGACGCCGTGCGCATCCGTCTGGCCTCGGTCTATGCCCACGTGCGCCAGCAGCAGGGCTACGGCCAGCAGTCGGCCTACGGTCAGCCCCAGGCGCAAGCCTTCGGCGGTCAGGCGCAGACGTGGCAGCCCCCGCAGACAGACCCGCTCACAGGACAGCCCGTAGCGCAGGGCGGCTACGACCCGGCCGATGACGACTTACCCTTCTGAACCGAAACGACAATGAAGAAGCAACGTATCTACATCTCAGGAAAGATGAGCGACGCGGACGCGGCGGCGATGGCGCAGAACGTGGAGCAGTTCCACCGCTGCGCCGCGCTGCTGCGGGCGGCGGGATGCAGGCCCGTGAACCCGGCCAACGTCTGGGCGTGCCGACATCTGTGGCTCTACCGCCTGTTGGAGCGGCTGTTAGGCAAGGACGGGGCATACCGTCTGGTGCTCGTCTATGACCTCTGGCTGCTCTCCCGCTCTGACGGGCTCTGTCTCATCGACGGTTGGAGGGACAGCCGTGGGGCGCGGATAGAGGAGCACTTCGCCTTCCGCATAGGCATCGTCAAGACCCACACCTTCTGCCCCGACACGGCGAAGCTCACGCCCGTCACGTTCGGGAAGAAGAAGCGGAAGAAGAAAGGAAAGAGTCAAGAGGGGTCGGCCAAGGCCGAGAAATCTAACAAAATCTATTTCAAAATCTGACAGCCCTCACGGGCGGGAATTATTAAAAGGAACAATATCGCGTATATGATGAAGATAGGACTGATAGACGTTGACGGGCACAACTACCCGAACCTCGCGCTGATGAAGCTGTCGGCGTGGCACAAGTCGATGGGCGACACGGTGGAGTGGTACGACATCTTCGGCGAGTACGACCGCGTGTATATGTCGAAGGTGTTCACCCACACTGCCGACTACGGGCTGGCCATACCCAACGCCAAGGAGATAGTGCGCGGCGGCACGGGCTACGACGTGACGAGCCGACTGCCCGAACAGGCCGAGAAGGTGGTGCCCGACTACTCGCTCTACCCCTACATCGACCACAAGACTGCCTACGGATTCCTGACCCGTGGCTGCATCCGCAAGTGCCCGTGGTGCATCGTGCCGAAGAAGGAGGGCAGCGTCTATCCCTATCAGGACGTGGAGGAAATAGCCGTCGATGGCCGCACACGGCTCATTCTGATGGACAACAACATCCTCGCCATCCGCGACTATGCCGTGGAGCAGCTGGAGAAAATCATCCGCAACGGCTACCGAATAGACTTCAACCAAGGACTTGACGCACGGCTCGTTGACGATGACATGGCACGTCGGCTGGCCCGCTGCAAGTGGATCAAGGCTATCCGCTTCGGCTGCGACACGCCCAAGCAGGTGGAGGAATGCGACATCGTGATTGACAAGCTGCGCTCCTACGGCTTCAAAGACCAAGTGCTGCTCTACACGATGATTTACGGCGACATCCGTGAGTGCTTCGACCGCATCAACCACTGGCGCGACCCGAAGTATCGCACGCTGGTAGTCTGTCAGGCTCAGCCGCAGTTGGACTTCAGCACCCAGCAACAGAACATTCCGCAGTGGCAGAAGGACATGGCGCATTGGGCTAACAAGCGATGGCTCTATTTCGCCGACGATTTTCAGAACTTCACCCCTCGCAAGGGCTTCCGCTGCCGCGAGTATTTCAAAACCGAATGCGAATAAATTCTTCACTATTCACTATTCACTCTTAATTAGAAAACAACTATGAGCAAGACAAAGGATATGGTAATCGACGACATGCAGCGGCGCTACGACCTGCGGATGCAGCTGCTGATGGCCGACGTGGACGAGCTGCTCACGGCCCACCGCGCCACGAAGCCCGACGTGCTGGCCGTGGCCGACCGCCTGCTGGTGAGCGTCGCAGGGGAGTTCAGCCAGGAGATAGGGCGCGACGGTGCCCTGCGGCTGGCCGACGAGCTGGCCGACACCGTGCGCCAGCACCTGCGGCAGCGCATCCTCGCCGAGCCGCAGGGCGTGGGGGAGGCGTGAGGGCTTTTCGGGATGCGCTTTCGCGCAGAAAGTCCCGATGAAGCGAGGGCAGGGCCAAACTCGTTTGAGCCATGCCGAGCGCAAGGGACTTCGACCTGATAAGGTCAAATTAAACAAAAATTAAATTCAAAAATTATTTGCCCTGAAGGGCTGAAATTAAAAGAAAAGGAACAATGGAATACGGAAGAGACTATTACATGCTGCTATACAGCACGGAGTGGACGGACACGGACAATACCGTCATATCGCTCTATGAGAAGGGCAACACGCAGCAGATAGGCATCGTGGAGGTGACGGTGTTCAAGACGGGCGAGCGGCAGGGCGAGGCTTACGTGTGGAACCTGCACGTCAAGGACGAGCTGCGAGGACGGGGCTACGGACGTGCCCTGCTCAGCGAAGCCTATGACGTGGCGATGCTGGCGGGCTGCAAGACGGTGACGCTGGAGTGGGACGAGAAGGACTCGCCCCGCTGGGTGCTGGACTGGTACGTCCGTGAGGGCTTCGACGAGCGCGAGTTCGGGCGCGGCTGTGCCTTCATGGCCAAGGCGGTGAAGGAGAATGTGTGAACAATTTGAAATCAATTTGCAGAATTTCCCCGACCGAGAGGGAGGGCTAAGGCAACAACAAACATCAAGACGAGACAATCAGGAAATATCATGCTGTATTTCAAGCAACAACTGACAGTCCGCGTGACCTGCGGCAAGGAGGCTTTCGACTTCGACTGCCGCAGGGAGCACATGCTTATGGGCAAGCGCAGCGACGGGCGGTGGCTCTACTACTGCGACCGCTACGGACGGACGGGAACGTCGCAGGTGTTCTCTGCCCTGCGCTTCCGCATCGAGGGGCGCAGACTGCACGGTCTGCTGTCCGACAGGGGGCTGACGGCAACGGCCCTGCTGCCCGACGGACGGGAGCAGGCGGCGCAGTGCGTGGCCGTGGATGCCGACCAGCTGACGAAGAAGGAGGAGCAGGCCATCCGTCTGCTGCAATCCGTGGCGCGGGGCTATGACGGCGAGATTGAGGTGGGCTACTCTGGCGGCAAGGACTCCGACGTGATACTCCACCTCGCCCGGCGAGCCGGCATCCGCATCAAGCCCATCTACCGCAACACGACCATCGACCCGCCAGGCACGATTGCCCACGTCCGAGAAGTGGGGGGGGTAGAGATTGTGCGCCCCGAACGCTCGTTCTTCCAGCTCGTCGAGCAGATGGGTATGCCCAACCGATTCCAGCGTTTCTGCTGCCGATACCTGAAGGAGTACAAGGTGCTCGACAAGTCGGTGATGGGCATCCGCAAGGCCGAATCGACCAAGCGCGACAAGCAGTACGACGAACCCACCGAGTGCCGCTACTACGGAGCCAAGACCGACCCCGCGAACCACGTGGAAGCCATCTACCCGATACTCGGCTGGAGCGACGAGGACGTGCTGAACTACATCGACCGCCACTCGCTGCGGGTGCATCCGCTCTACTACCGCGAGGACGGCACCATCGACCCCAAGCGCAGGCTCGGCTGCATGTGCTGTCCGCTGGCCTACTACAAGAAGCGCATCCGCCAGTTCCAGCAGTACCCGAAGATGGTACGCGCCTATTGCCGTGCGGCTCAGAAGTACCGCGAGCAGCACCCCGACGGGGAGACCGTCCAGAAGTACCGCGACGTCTATCAGTGGTTCTTCCGCGAGGTGTTCTTCGAGCGACAGAAGAAGTGGGAGAAGTGGCTGGCCGACAACGAGGCTTCGACGTTCCCCATCACCGACTACCGCCAGTGGCTCATGGACTACTTCAAGGTCGATTTGCCCCCGTCTGACACCCCTCCCCCGGCGGTCGCTCACCCGGGAAGTTGTCCCAAGACTTAAAATGACTTTGCTTATCTTTGTAGCACGAAACCGACAACGGCAGGGCACGGCGGGAAAACCTTTATAGGTATAAAGCCACGACCTTTATAGGTATAAAGCCACGACCTTTATAGGTATAAAGCCACGACCTTTATAGGTATAAAGCCACGACCTTTATAGGTATAAAGCATAAACGAACAACTTTTAGAACCTCACGATGTACAGGCCAATCGTCTCATTTCTTATGATTGATTACAAGATTTTCGTGAACAACGGCAACGAGGCGTTCGGAACCACCGGCAAGACCCTCTCCATCGAGGAGCAGCCGCGCACCATCTCAGAGGACTTCCTCGCCGAGGAGATGCACCACGCCAACGAGCTCATCCCCAAGCGCACCATCAAGGAGGTGCTCAGCATCTTCAGCGAGGTCAGCGCACGGCTCATGGCCGAGGGCTTCGCCATCCAGTTCCAGAAGGACGGCAAAGTGTCGCTCCGGCTCTATGCCGACGCCAAGATCAAGGGCGGCAACATCAACCTGTCCCGCGCCAAGGAACTCGACCCGACAGTGACCGAGATTACGACCGCCAACGCCAGCGCACTGGTGCAGAAGGCCGGCGTACAGATACGCGCCTACGCCGAGGTGGAGCAGAAACTGACCGAACTGCTCCTGTCGTTCAACCCCTCGCCCCACCTCACCGACATCGTGGAGCGCGCCTACGTCGAGAAGAAGGACTCCAACGGCGGCAGCTCCAGCGACGACGGCAGCCAGCAGGACGGCGGCTCTGACAACAACGATGACCAGCAGGGCGGCAACGACGACCAGCAGGGCGGCGGCGGCAACGACGACCAGCAGGGCGGCGGCGAGCTTGAGCCCTAAAAGCAAGAGAGAAACCAAGGCGGTGACTCGCCTTGGTGCTTGACTTTTCAGATTCAGTAAGTCAGAAGGCCGCAAGCCGAACCGGGGGTAAGCCAACGGCACCGTATGGAACTACGGCCTTTTCCTACTCAAACAACGAACAGGAACGAAACGAAACACCGACATGAAATACGGACTGCCCTATATGGGCTCTAAGAACAAGCTGGCCGAGCGCATCGTCGCGCTGCTGCCGAAGGGCGACTGCCTCGTGGACCTGTTCTGCGGGGGCTGCGCCGTGACCCATGCGGCACTGCTGCGCAAGAAGTGGCCCCACGTGCATATCAACGACATCGACTGGCGGCCAGTGCAGCTCTTCGAGGACGCGCTGGCGGGCAAGTACAACGACGAGACGCGCTGGATAAGCCGCGAGGACTTCTTCCGCCTGAAGGACACCGACCCCTACGTGGCCGTCGTCTGGTCGTTCGGCAACAACATGCGCGACTACCTCTACTCGCAGGACATCGAGCCGCTGAAGCGTGCCATCCACTACGCCATGTTCTACGCCGACTACGAGCCCGCCCGCGAGCTGGGTCACGACCTGTCGTTCATCGACCCTATCCAAGACCTGCAGAAGCGTTACCTCGCCGTGAAGCACTATTTCTCGCGCATAGGCCACTTCCAGCAGCAGTCGTTCGAGAGGGGGGGGGAGATTACGCCTCATTGGACAGTCAAGCGACCGTCAGAACTACAGCATTGGGAAGCCCGACAGCGGATGCCCAATTCAAAAAAAAAAGAACCAGGAGCAATGCAATCCCACTTGCAACGACGAACACTGCTACAGATTGCAGTACCGCGAACGTCACCGCTCGCTGCCCGTTGCGGGGGGGGCAGAATGTGCCGCTGCTCACGTCGTCGGTGGGCGACTATCAGGACGTCAGCATCCCCGACGGGGCCGTCATCTACTGCGACATACCCTACGAGGACACGCAACGCTACGACAAGGCCGCCCGGTTCGACTACGAGCGCTTCTACCAGTGGTGCTCGCGGCAGACGCAGCCCCTCTTCATCAGCAGCTACCAGATGCCCGCCGACCGCTTCCGCTGCATCGAGGAGTTCACCCACCGCGCCACCCTCTCCGCATCGGCCAACATA
>FLNZ01005241.1_pt1 | contig 18085 bp, 13 predicted proteins | sample 1140391 | NCBI WGS metagenome assembly FLNZ01 (sample SAMEA3878171, study PRJEB12797) | bioreactor metagenome | biome: Moose rumen | place: Sweden | collected 2011-10
AACAGCGCTGGCAAAAATTAAAACAGCGCTGGCAAAAATTACAGCAGTGTTTTTAAAAATTAAAACAGCGCTGGCAAAAATTAAAACAGCGCTGGCAAAAATTAAAACAGCAGTGGGGAAATACGCTGCTGTATACCTAATTTTGATTAACTCATTGTGGGGGCGACTGAGGGCGAGGGCAAGAGGTAAAAGCCTAACATCTGGGTATTGCACGAAACTATGGGAGGCTGTACCTTTGCCGACAGAAAAAACAAACATTGCATAATCAATAATCACTAATTGCGACATGAACACAACTATTGTAGTTTACGGTTCCTCTACAGGAACATGCGAGGCTATCGCAGAGAAGATAGCCGAAAAACTGGGATGCGAGGCTATCAACGTGCAGGATCTGACTGCCGACACCGTAGCCGCCAACAAGAACCTGATACTCGGCACCTCGACATGGGGCGCTGGCGAGTTGCAAGACGACTGGTACGACGGATTGAAGGTGCTGCAGGGTGCCAACCTTGCCGGCAAGACCATTGCCCTCTTCGGCTGCGGCGACTGCGAGTCGTATGGCGACACCTTCGTCGGCGGCATCGGCGAACTGTATAACAGCATCAAGGACAGCGGTGCCAACTTCATCGGAGCCGTAGACACCGACGGCTACACCTTCGACGACTCGGCCGCTGTGGTGGACGGAAAATTTGTGGGGCTGCCTCTCGACGACGTCAACGAGGACGACAAGACCGACGCGCGTATCGACGCATGGATCGAAAGTATTAAGAGTCTTATTTGACTATTTGTACAATTTGACTATTTACAATTTTATGGTCAATGGCAGCAACGCATGAAGTACTGGCTCCCGAGGCCAGGGTTCTGATGAACCACATCTACGAATACCAGAAAGGGGTGCGCAGAATGGTGCTCTTCACCTGTAACCGCCGCTTTGAGCAGTTTGCCACCGAGCGTCTGTGCCACCAGTCGATTGACTACGTTGTGCAGCCAGCCGGCAGGGAGAACGTGAATGTTTACTTCGGCCGTCGCGAATGTCTTGACGCCATCCGCCTGTTCGTAACCCGTCCGCTCAACAAGTTGACTCCCGAGGAGGACTTCATTCTCGGTGCCATGCTGGGCTACGACATCTGCGTGCAGTGCGAACGTTACTGCAAGCAGAAACTCAAGAAACTCACAAACTCATAGTACATTTATCGAGCGGAGGAATTCTTCTCTGTAATTATCACCAATGGGAAGCAGCGTGTCGGCATCGATGGCCACACGCTGTTTTTGCAGTGATTCTATCCTGTCGACATTGACGATATACGAGCGGTGGATGCGCTTGAAGTTGGCAGGGAGTTGCTCGAGCAAGAGTTTCATCGACATGTGAGTGATGATGGGCTTAGCGCTGCCGTCGACGTAGACCTTCAGATATTCGCTCATGGCCTGGACGTACTTGATGTCGGCGACATCTACTCTGACCACGCGATATTCGGTCTTCAGAAAGAGGGCACAGGGTGCCGGCGTAGCAGACTGAGCCGCAACCTGAGGCTCAAGACGCTCGCGCAACCTGTTGGCAGCGCGCAGGAATTCCTGCATGCCGAAGGGCTTCAGCAGATAGTCGACAGCATTTACCTCAAAGCCTTCGACGGCATATTCAGAATAGGCTGTGGTAAACACGATGAGCGGCGGCGAAGCGAGACTGCGCACAAACTGCATGCCGCTGAGGTCGGGCATGTTGATATCGCAGAAGATAGCATCGACAGTGTTCTCCTGCAGAAACTCAACGGCCTTTATGGCACTCTGCATCTGAGCCTCGAGATGCAGGAAGTCTACTTTTTCTATGTACGATGCAATCTGCTGGAGAGCAAGGGGCTCATCGTCTATGGCAATGCATTTTATCATGTGCGAAGTGGAATGGTGAGTTCTACGTTATATGTCGTGTCCTTGTCGCTGATATTGAGCGTGTAGCGATGGCCGAAGAGCAGCGTGAGGCGCTGGCGTGCATTGGCGAGCCCTACTCCACCCTTGCCGTCCCTACGTGCCTGCTGCACCGGCTTGCTGTTGCGGCACGTGAAATGCAACGTGTCGGCGTCTACGCTGGCTTCGATATTGACAAACGACTGCTGCTGGTAACTGATGCCGTGCTTGAAGGCATTCTCGACGAAGGTGATGAGCAGCAGCGGCGGTATCGTCCTGTCGGGAACATCGGCAGGCAGACTGAGCGTGATGTCTACCTGCTCGGTGTAGCGCAGTCGCATGAGCGAGATGTAGTGCTGCAGAAAGTCGAACTCGCGCGCAACGGGCACAAGAGCCTTGTCGGTCTCGTAGAGCAGATATCTCATCATGCGCGAGAGTTGCAGAATGGTTTCCTTCGATTTTTCCGGGTCTATGTCAACCAACGCGTGGATGTTGTTGAGCGTGTTCATCAGGAAGTGAGGGTTGATCTGATATTTCAGATACTGGAGTTGTTGCTCCAGATGTTCGCGCTCCAAGGCGAGAAAGCGTCGCTGATCATTGGCCGTCTTGAAATAGAGTTTCACACCGATGTTCATGCCGAGCATGAGAATGAGCACGATGACGCTCACCACGTCGTGCTCGCCAATTATGGCTGGCGGCACATGCCGTTGCTCATGTCCTGCAGGCGAAATGGCCGGCGGCTCCATCTCGTAGTGTTCTTCGTCGGGAGGAAGCGGTGGCGGCGGAACGTCGTGGCGATGATGCATCTCCAGTGGCCTTGGCTCCTGTGGGCGCATGGTGCACTGGCATACTACAAAGGCTGCAAGCATCATGGCAACGAGCGATAAATACAGCCACCTCTTCTGGCGGTAGACCAGAAGAGGAGCCATAAGGAAATTGTGCACCACGAAGAGAGCCAGGAACACTGCATACTGCCGCCACACGAGCAGCACTTCGCTCCAGTTGAACTCCGTGGCATGGCCTGCCGCCATGCGCACATAGAGGCTCATTAGCGGGGCTGCGAAAATCAGTGTCCACAGTGCCACGTACGTGAAGTGCTCGCCGCGCGACATTCTTAAACTAAAAACGTTGACCATTGACCGTTGATCATTAACCATTTAACATTTTAGAAGGGTCGTCCACCACCGCCGCCAGGCATACCACCGCCAGGCATGCCACCGCCGCTCTGGGTGCTGCTGAGAGTGGCCGATGCCGTAACGGTCTGTACCGTGCTGCCAAGACTGACGGTATAGGAACTGCCGCTCGTCATGCCGCTGGCAGAGAGCATTATAGTGCCATTGCTGTAGCCGTAAGGCGGCATGGTGAAGCGCGCAAGCACAGTGGTGCCGCTGGCTACGTAGACCGTGCTTCCTGCCGTAACGGAGCCTGTCGTGGTGACTATGCCCTGAGTGGTGGAGCCCAACTGTGCATCGATGCGTCCGCCAATGCCGAAGATGTTGCCGCCACTGATGTACAGGCGGTGCTGCTCGTCGATGTCGATGCCCGTCTCAGCGCCACCGGAGCCAAGGGCAACGGCGGTTCCTCCCTTGATATACATATTGCCGTTTGAGTCGAGGCCGTCGTTGTTGGTGCCCACGGCTACCACTGAACCGCCAGTGATATACATGTCGCCAGCAGAATTGATAGCATCGTCGTAGGCTGCCACTTCGACGTCGCCGCCAGAGATGGTGAGTACGGCCTTGCTCTCTATGCCCTCAGCCTTTGTGCCACTGGTGCGTACCAGCACCGTGCCGCCTGCAATGTTGAGATTGCCGACCACCTTGATGCCCTTTGGCGATGCTGTGTCGCCGCCGGAAGAGTAGACGCTGCCCGTGGTTATCACCTTCACCGTGCCGGCATTGATGGTGGCATCGCCGTCTGCCTTGATGCCCTTGCCGCCGGCACCAGTGCTGCGCAGCAGCAGTTGTCCGCCATTGACGGTCAGCGTGGAGTCGGTCTTGATGGCTGCGGCGCCCTTTGCCTCATTGTCGTCGGTGTCCCATGCTCCAGTGCCAGTGGTTATCACCGTGGTGCGGCCTCCGTTCACTATGATGTGCGACTCGGAGTTGATGCCCTTGGCTGCTGCTCCTGCTGTCTCGACATTTATTATGCCGCCATTGACGAAGACGCCGTCGTTGGTCTTTATGCCATGGCCGCTGACGGCCTTGATGTTGACCTTGTTGCCTGTGCGGAATACAATATAGTCGGCTGTCTGCAGACCGTTGTTGTAGTTGGCATTGATATTGAGCGTACCGGAACCGCTGAGGAGCAGTTTGCCCTTGGCGTAGAAAGTCGCCTTATGGTCGGCCTTTGAGGTGGTGGCGTCGGCAATGGTGTTCTTGCTGCCGTCGGCCAGTATGATGTATGCACGCTTCTTGCTGAGCAGATTAATGGCGGCCGAGTCGGGATTGCTGATGCTTACGCCGTTCATTTCGAGTGCGTACTTCTTCGTTCCGGCAATGGTGAGCGAGCCTGCCTGCGTTGTGCCGCTGACCACATAGCGCAGCCCCTTTGTTGCACCGTGGTCTATTGTGACGTGCTCGCCGTCGATGCTCACCGTGACACCGTCCACGTCGTCAACAGAGGGCGCGGAGCCGTTGTTGAACGTGATGTTGAGCACATTGGCAAAACTGTTCTGCTCTATAGAGTCTTCTGCCTCGGGCATGTATTCTGCTGCCACATCGTCGACAGGCTCTGCTGTCGTGGAGTCAATCTCTACGGTAAATGTAGAGAGTTCGCCCGAACCTGCAGTGACTCCTCCCTGAGTCGAAACGCTAAACGGGTCGTAAATATTGTCTATTACGTCGTCAGAACTGCATGCTGTGATGCATGCTATCACTATCATTGCCTCAAGGCAAACAATCGCTGCTGTTATGAGTACGTTTTTCATAATCTTTTCTCCTTAAAAAAATAGTGTTTTAACATTATGACTGATGCAAAGATAGTGACAAAAAAACCAGTTCGCAATTTATTTTCAGCGAACTGGTCATTTTTTTCAGCGAATAATCCCGACAGTATGTCTTATGCTATTCGCACAATGTGTCTTCTGTGTGTTGTGTTAAAGTCCGAGTTTTCCCTTTACGGCTGCGGCAGCATTGTCGACAGCCTCGTTGGCCTTCTGCTTGCCGGCCTCCTTGGCGTCAGAGACCTTCTGCTCGGCAGCCTCTTTAGCGTCTGTCACGGCCTGCTTTCCAGCCTCCTTGACGTCAGAGACCTTCTGCTCGGCAGCATCCTTGGCGGCGGCAGCATTGTCGACAACAGCATCGGCAGCCGAACCGGCAGCAGCGTTGGCATCGCCAATCAAACCGGCAACGATAGCCTTAGGCTCTGCGGTGGTGAGTGCTGATACGGCAGCAGCAACAGCGGCATTGTCGCCCACTACGGCCTGTACCTTCTCGCTGTTCTCCTTGATGAAGTTCTGCACCTTCTCAACGTACTCCTGGGCTAACTCTGGATTTGCCTTCACGAGTTCGGCAATCTTCTGCTGAGCAGCAGAGAGGGCCTCCTGAAGTTTGCTGGCATCGCCTGCCTCAAGTTGCTCCGTCAGGGCAGCGATAGTGGCATTTGCCTCGTCCTCGGCATTTACTGCCACTTCTGTGCTGTCGGCCTCAGCCGATGCCTGTGTCTTGTTGCCGCACGATGTGAATGTGATGGCTGCTACGGCCAATACTGCGAAAAGAATCTTTTTCATGTCTTTTTCTCCTTTCCTAATTGTTGTTTAGTTAATAATATGTTTATTAAGTCTTTTGTCCTTGCCTCTTAATTACCTGTCACTGCAAAGATATGGTTTTTGCGACTTACGTTTTTCTTCATTCCGAGATTTTTCTCACGCAATGGTTTACGTATGAGCAGTAAATTCAGCGACGGTTGTGAAAGAACTGCTGCATGAGTTGGCGACAATCCTCTTCCAGCACGCCATCAGCAACCTGCGACTTGGGATGCAGCGCGCGCGGCGCATAGATAGTGTATCCACGCTTCTCGTCGCGACATCCATAGACAATGCGCGGCACATGGGCCCAGCCAATGGCCCCGGCACACATACTGCACGGCTCGACAGTGACATAGAGAGTACAGCCCGTGAGATACTTTCCTCCCAACTCGTTGGCGGCAGCAGTTATGGCAAGCATCTCGGCATGGGCAGTCACGTCGCGCAGCGTTTCGGTAAGATTATGAGCACGCGCTATGATGCGCCCGTCGCACACCACCACGGCGCCAATGGGCACTTCGCCCTCGCCGGCAGCAGCCTTTGCCTCTTCTATCGCAACACGCATAAATTTCACGTCGTCCATCGCTGATGTGTTATGTTTGTAGTTTTCTTTCTTGTCTATTCGCCCGGCATGCAAAGGTAATAGGTTTTTCCGTAACGAGGCGCGTTTTCGCATTTTTTTACCTCACCATATACAATAAGGTACGCGCAATGCGCGTTATTATATGGTGATGTAATCCTAAAAACGCACTTCTAAAAAACACTGAAAAAAATGATAGAATACATAAAAGGACAACTCACAGACCTGACACCTGCCCTGGCAGTGGTAGAAGCAGCAGGCGTGGGATACGCACTCAATATATCGCTCAACACATACTCCAGCATACAGGGGAAAAGCGACGTGAAACTATACGTTCACGAGGCCATTCGCGAGGATGCACATATCCTCTACGGCTTCTGTCAGAAGAAGGAGCGCGAAATGTTCCAACTTCTCATCACCGTCAGTGGCGTCGGCACCAACACAGCGCGCATGATGCTGTCGTCACTGAGCGTGGCAGAACTGTGCAATGCCATATCCACAGGCGACGAGCGCATCATAAAAGGTATTAAGGGCATCGGCAAGATGACAGCACAGCGCATTATAGTAGACCTGCGCGACAAGATTGTAGCACTGGGCATTGCCGACCAGATACCTGCAGGAGGAAATATCAACAATCCGATAGACACTGGCGTACGAGACGAGGCCGTGGCTGCTCTGACAATGCTGGGATTTGCACCGGCACCAACACAGAAAGTCGTAGTACAAATTCTCACAGACCAGCCGTCGCTGCCAGTAGAGCAGGTGGTGAAACTTGCACTGAAACAGATAAAATGACTGTCAGCGACACTCTGCGATGACATTACCGGCAAGAATGACCGCACGAAGACTTACGAGAGCCACTGCCCTCGTATGTCTCGTCGTGTGTCTCAAGGCGACTGTCGCTATAGCCGCCACAAACTTGCCGCAGCCTACCCTGCCTGCCGACACGCTGCCTAAGACTCGCTGGAAGATACAGGCCACCACACCAACATTCCAGAGCGACCTCGACACGCTGGCAACCGACCTGCACATGCCTGACAACATCAAGCAACAGGCCGAATACAACGACTCGCTGGATATTTACATCATCGGTTCAAAACTTGGCGGCTCCTATCTGTCTGCTCCAATTATTATGACACCGGCAGAATATCAGCAGTGGTCGCTGAAGCGTACGCGACAGGCCTTTTTCCGACAGAAAGATGCTGCAAACGTTGCAGCACAAGGCAAGAACAAATTCGATTTTGCAGACATGCACTTCGACCTTGGCCCTGCTGAAAAAATTTTCGGGCCTGGAGGTGTACGCATAAAGACGCAGGGGACTGCCGAATTGAAACTGGGAGGTACATTCAAAAGCATTGACAACCCGTCGCTTCCTATCCGCAACAGAAAAACAAAGTCTGTCGACTTCGACGAGAAGATAAACCTAAACATGACAGGAAAGGTTGGCGACAAGGTGAACATGAGCCTCAACTACAACACCGACGCCACCTTCGACTTCGATACAAAGAACATAAAATTGAAATACGAAGGCAAGGAAGACGAAATAATAAAACTCGTCGAGGCCGGCAACGTAACGTTTCCATCTAACAACTCTCTCGTAAAAGGAGCAGCAAGTCTCTTCGGCGTACGCACGGACATGCAATTCGGAAAACTGAAACTGCAAACCGTTTTCTCACAGAAGAAATCTACTACGACAAGCGTATCATCAAAGGGAGGCACACAACTCACTCCATTTGAACTCAATGTCGCCAACTACGAGGAAAACAGACACTTTTTCCTCGCGCAATACTTCCGCGAGAGATATGACGCCGCCATGTCACAACTGCCCAACATTACAACGGGAATACAGGTGACACGAGTGGAGGTCTGGGTAACTAACAAGACTGGTACCACAGCCAATACGCGCAACATCATAGCGTTCGCCGACCTTGGCGAAAGCCGTTCTGCAAGATGGGGCGCAGGTGGCGGCGCATCTGCTCTCCCTGCCAACATCGCCAATCAGGAATACGGCGAACTCACCACGACATACGCTGCAGCCCGTGACATTAACCAAAGCACTACAGTGCTTGATGGCGTCAGCAATTTCACGGGCGGAATAGACTACGAGAAGTTGTCGGCAGCGCGGTTGCTCAATTCATCGGAGTACACGCTGAACAAGGCACTCGGATATATCTCCCTGAGAGCAGGATTACAGACCGACCAAGTGCTTGCAGTGGCTTTTGAATATACCTACGGCGGTCAAACATATCAAGTAGGCGAATTTGCCAGCGACCATACGAATACTGACGAAGCGCTTTTCGTCAAATCGCTGAAGAATACAAGCAATAATCCTCAGCAGTTCAACTGGGCGCTGATGATGAAAAACGTCTACTATTTGGCTTCAAATGTGGAAAAGACGAAATTCAGGCTCGACATAAAATTCCAAAGCGATACTACAGGTGTCTACATTTCATATCTGCCTGAGCAACAGGTGAAAGAGACAACTCTGCTGAGGCTTCTCGGATGCGACCGACTGGACAACAACGGCCACGTTCACTCCAACGGATATTTCGACTTTGTAGAAGGATATACCGTCAGCGACGGCAGAGTGTTTCTACCTTCCGCCGAACCTTTTGGCCGCTACCTGCAAAACTACCTCGTCAGCCACGGCGTAAGCCAGGAGATTGCCGCAAAGTATGCATTCACCGAACTCTACGACACGACACGCACCGCTGCCCGCCAGATGACCGACAAAAACAAATACCTCATAACAGGTCAGTTCAAGGGTACCGCTGCCAATGTCATCTCACTCGGAGCATACAATGTGCCGCAAGGTTCTGTTGTGGTGACTGCCGGAGGAGTGGTGCTGACGGAAGGCTCGGACTACTCGGTAGACTATTCTGCCGGAGAGGTGACTATCCTCAATCAGAGCATCATCGATGCAGGCACAAACGTCAACGTATCTCTTGAAAGCAATACGTACTACGACATGCAGCGCAAGACGATGCTTGGATTGAACTGGGAGTATGACTTCAACAAGAACCTGCAAATCGGCGGTACGCTCCAGCATCTCACAGAACAGACCCTGACTTCAAAAGTAGCCATGGGAAGTGAGCCGCTGCGCAACACCATCTGGGGACTCAACCTTAACTGGAAGAAAGAAAGCCAGTGGCTCACCAATCTGCTCGACAAAATTCCACTGCTGCACTGCACACAACCGTCGCAAATCTCACTGACAACAGAATTTGCACAATTAATAGCAGGACAAGCCAGCGGAACACAAGACCACGCTTCTTACATTGACGACTTTGAGAACGCAAAAAATGCCATCGACGTTTCTGAGCCGAAATCATGGGTTATGTCGAGCGTCCCTACAATGTTTCCCGAATATGCCGACAAGGATTCCGTGACAAGCGGCTTCAACAGAGCACTCCTCGCGTGGTATAACATCGACCCTCTCTTCACCTACAGATCCAGCAGCCTTACTCCTGCGCACATAAAAAGCGATCTCAACCAACTTAGCAATCACTATGTAAGAGCAGTGTACGTCAGCGAGTTGTATCCCAACAGAGACCAGTCTACTTACAGCGGTGCTACAGCAACTCTGCCAATGCTTGACCTCGCCTACTACCCTTCTGAGCGCGGAGCATACAATCTTTCTACCGACGTAAACACAAATGGCACTCTGCGCAACCCACAACAGCGATGGGGCGGCATGATGCGCAAACTGGACACCAACGATTTTGAAACTTCCAACGTGGAATACATCGAGTTCTGGCTTATGGATCCGTTCATATACACCAAACTGCAACCCGATGCGACATCCTACGGCGGCGACCTGTATATTAACCTCGGCGAGGTGAGCGAAGACATACTGCACGACGGCAAGAAATTCTACGAAAGCGGCATGCCCGTAGACGGAACAAACTCTTTCATGCACACAGCATGGGGAAAAATTCCCGTACAGCCCACCCAGACATACGCTTTTGCCACGTCGGCTGGTTCAAGACAACTTCAGGACGTCGGTCTAAACGGCCTCAACGACGACGAAGAGCGTCTGAAGTCTGCCTATGCCGATTTCCTCAGAACGGCAAATGTCAGTGACAGCGTAAAACTGCAGTGGACGCTCGACCCGGCAAACGACAACTACCACTATTTCAGAGGTTCTGATTTTGATGCACGCCAGGCGAGTATCCTTGAGCGCTACAAGCGCATCAACATGCCACAGGGCAATTCGCCCGACTCTGACCAGCAGTCGGAAGGCTACGATACCAGTTACAAGACAACGCCCGACGTTGAGGATATCAACCAAGACTATACCCTCAACGAGTATGAGAGATACTACCAATACCATGTCAGCATCCGCCCAGAAGATATGCAACTCGGCCGCAACCATATCAGCGACATCAGAGAAGCCAGCGTGGCACTGAGAAACGGTACGCGCGAAACTGTAAAGTGGTATCAGTTCCGTATTCCAGTCGATCAGTACGACAGCAAAGTCGGTAGCATATCCGATTTCACAAGCATACGTTTCATGCGCATGTTTCTGACTCAGTTCCAAAAGCCTATTGTACTGCGTTTTGGCTCACTCGACCTTGTCAGAGGAGAATGGAGAGTTTACCAGCAGCCGCTTGGAAACACGGCAGAAACGGGAACAATAGAGGTAAGCGCCGTAAACATTGAGGAAAACAACGACAAGCAACCCGTAAACTACGTTCTGCCGCCAGGAATTACACGAGTTACAGACCCTTCGCAGCCACAACTCGTGGAAGACAACGAACAGGCCATGAATATCGTGGTGAAAAATCTTGCCCCGGGCGAATCCAAGGCTGTCTACAAGACATCTACTCTCGACCTGCGACAATATAAGCATATCCAGATGTTTGTCCACGCCAACAAACTCATTGACGACAACACCAATCTTGACGACAAGCAACTCGCCGTCTTCATCCGCTTTGGCAACGACTACAAGAACAACTACTACGAGTATCTTATACCGCTCAATATAACACCTGAGCGCAACAACTACAACAAATACAATCTTGAGGACTGCCGCGCGGTGTGGCCAGCAGAGAATATGCTCGACATAGACCTCAGTCTCTTCACGCAACTGAAGAAAGCACGCAACAGTTCAAGGGCAATGGGAGCAGCAGCCTACACACAGCCGTTCAGCCAGCAGGACGGACAAAACACCGTAACCATTCTAGGAAACCCATCACTCGGAGAAGTGAAGACAATGATGATTGGCGTGCGCAACACAGCAGGCTCGGCAAAATCAGGAGAAGTTTGGGTCAACGAGTTGCGCCTCATGGAATTCAACAACAAAGGCGGATGGGCTGCCAGCGGAGCGCTGAACATGCAACTTAGTGACGTCGGCACGCTCAACATGACGGGACGCATCGTGACCAATGGCTTTGGAGGACTTGAAGAAGGCGTCATGCAGCGGTCTAACGACGACTACAAGACATACTCCGTAACAGCAAACGTGGAATTGGGTAAGTTCTTCCCCGACAAGGCGAAGGTCACCGCGCCGTTGTATTACTCCGTGACAAAAGAAGAGACAAGGCCGAAATACAATCCGCTTGACACCGACATGTTGCTCGACGACGCTCTGGAAAGCGCAGCCAGCCAATACGAGCGCGACAGCATCGAGTCGATAGCCATCACAAAGACCACCAACAGCAATCTTTCGCTCTCAGGCGTACGATTTGGCATCAAGACAAAACGCCACCCGATGCCCTACGACCCTGCCAATTTTGCCTTCTCCTACAGCCACTCTCACAGATACACCAGTGGCGAAACCACGGTGTACGAAAAGGAAGACCAGTGGCGCGGTTCGCTCAACTACTCATACACACCAGTCTACAAATCCATCGAGCCGTGGAAGAAATCGAAGAGCAAGTCAAAATGGATGCAGTTGCCAAAGCAGTTCGGACTCAACTGGCTGCCGCAGAACATCACGTTCAACACCGAGATGACGCGCAACTACTACGAACTGCAAGAGCGCGATGTTGACGACCTGCAGGGACAGCAACTGCCACTCACCTTCAGCGAGCAATTCCTGTGGAACAGAGACTTCTCGCTCAGATGGGACCTGACAAAAAACATACACTTCAATTTCCAGTCGGCAACACATGCGCAGATAGAGGAGCCATATACGCCATTAAACAAGAACCTTTATCCAGACCAGTACTCAGCATGGAAAGATTCCGTTTGGCACAGCATCCGCAATCTCGGCACGCCAATGGACTACCACCAGACAGCCAGCGCTTCAGTACAACTGCCACTCAACAAGATTCCTGTCTTCGACTGGGTGACAACCGACGCAACCTACAACGGAACCTACAGTTGGATAAGAGGCACGGAACTGGAAGACGGGACAAGTCTTGGTAATACAATATCAAACAACAGACAGATAAACATCAACGGCAACTTCAATCTGGAAACTCTCTACAACCACGTACCTTTCCTCAAGAAGGCCAACGAGCGCTTCAAGAAGACAACGAAGCCCGCCGCAAAGCCCACCGCAAAGAGCAAGGACAAGAGCACAAACAAGACGACACAGAACAAGAAAGAAGAGAAGGCCCTGCCCAAGAACAAGAATACATGGCAGAAAGAGATTGCCCTCGCCGACACTGCCATTATAGTCAAGCACGGCAAGAAAGCCAAGCGCATCATCGTGACGGCCAAGACACGCCAGGGCCGGGTCTATCCCGTTAAGTACAAAGTTGTCGACGCCAATACCATCCGTATTCTGTCGAAAGACACGGCCCACATCATGCTTAGCGTCACTCCAAAGCCTGCACGCGAAACAGAATGGTGGTACAAGCCGACGCAGACTGCCAGCAGACTACTTATGATGGTACGTTCGGTAAGCGTCAGTTACCGCGACCAGTATGCCATGTCGCTGCCTGGCTTCATGCCTAACGTCGGCGATGCCTTCGGACAGCGCACAGGAAGCGTCATGGCGCCAGGATTGCCTTTTGCCTTCGCCCTCACCGGCGACAAATACCTGCAACATGCCCACGACAACGGATGGCTGCTCGAAAACGACAGCGTTGCCACTCCTGCAGCGACCAACCAGACCCACGACCTGCAGATAAAAAGCGTGCTTGAGCCTGTTCGCGACCTAAAGATTGACCTCACGGCAACGCGAACGCTCACGCGCGCACGCTCCATACAATATATGTATGAGAATATGCCGACTACGGAAAGCGGTACGTTCACAATGACAACGATATCACTCAAATCAACACTCGAGGGAATAGGCGATGCCAACAACGGATACCATTCTGCTTCGTTCGAGCGCTTCTGCCAGTCGCTGCCTGCGTTCCAGCAAAAAGCACAGGCACACTACGGCACTGCTGTCGACCAGTATTCTGCCGCCGTAATGATACCGGCATTCCTCTCTGCTTATACAAGCAGTGCCGACGGCACTAAATTCTTCCCTGCCCTGTCAAAACTCCTGCCTAACTGGACGCTCAGATACACTGGCCTGTCAAAACTCCCGTGGTTTAGCGACCATTTCAAGAGCGTCACCATAAATCATGCATACAAGAGCATTTTTGCCGTAGGCGGATACACTGCTACCGATGGTACTTCGTCACAACTCGGATGGAACGTGCCAACTGTAAGCCTCAACGAGTCGTTCTCGCCACTGCTTGGCATCGACCTGTCATTCCAATCAGGCCTGACAGCAAAATTGGAGTATCGCACAACGCGCTCACTAAACCTGTCGATGACGAGCATACAGATAAACGAGAGCCGCTCAAACGACTGGGTGGTCGGACTTTCGTACAAAATCAACGACTTCAACATTTTCGGCACAAAGGTGAACCGTAAGGTGAAGAAGGCACAGCGCGGCAGCAAGAAAAATACAGAGCAGGCCAACAACAAGACGAAGAAGACAGGCGTCAACCACGACCTCAATCTCCGTGGCGACTTCTCTCTGCGCAAGCAGGCTGCCATCACCCGCGACATAGCAACACAGACGAGTGCGGCAAGTAGCGGAAACACAGCACTGAAGATTTCGCTCATGGCCGACTACACTCTGTCGAAACTGCTCACCCTTTCTGCCTACTACGACCGACAGACCAACACTCCGCTGCTGTCATCGAGTTCATATCCCACGACGACCCACGACTTCGGACTGTCGCTGAAATTCAGTCTTACACGCTAAAACAAAAAGGAGAGAATTTATGAGATACTATGCCACTTTGCTTGCTGCACTGATAGCCCTTACAGCCTGCCATAAAAACGGCAGCGATCCCTTCCCCACTCCGTCGCCCGTCGACACCATAGCACAGCGTACCCTCATAGTATACATGGCGGCAGAAAACAATCTGTCATACTATGCTCTGGCTGATATCGACGAGATGAGGAGAGGCGTGAGGAAAATTTCGCAACGCGACAATCTCATCGTTATTGCCGACAGGACTGGCGAAAACGACAAGCCGTGCATACTACGGCTCAACAAGACGGCAAGCAACCCCGTTGACACAGTAAGAAAATACCAGAAAGAATTTCTGACCTCAGACCCCGACAAAATGCAGGAAACTATCGCATGGGTAATGAGCCGTTATCCTGCAGTATCTTACGGCCTCGTGTTGTGGGGACACGCCGACGGATGGATAATACACGATACCGACTCGGCTGGAGTCATCAGGGCTCCGCGAAAAGCCTATGGCGTGGACAACGGAGAGAACAGAGGTTCGATAGAAGGCAAATGGATGAACATACCATCGCTGCGAAAAGCACTGCAGGCGCTGCCAAACCACTTCAAGTTCATTCTGGCCGACTGCTGCAACATGCAGTGTGCAGAGGTGGCGTATGAACTGAAGGATGTCTGCGAGTATTTCATTGCAGCACCTTCGGAAATAACCGGCGACGGTGCTCCCTATGAAACCATTGTGCCCGACCTTTTCATTACCGACGACACAGAGATGTACACAAAGACCTGCGACGACTACCACGCACAGACGGACCCCGTGGGCGGCCATCTGCCGATAGCCACAGTGCGCACCGCCAACATGCCAATGCTTGCCAGTGCCACACGCGACGTGCTGCAGTCTTTCTGGAAGAATGATGCCATCAACACCGACACTCTGGTCTACTACTATCACTTCGATGCCACCGACCCCGACACTCATATCATGTACGACATGCGCCACGTGATACGCCAAATGGCCGATGCCGCGAGTTACAACGCATGGTACGATATTTTCAGGCAAACCGTGGTTTACAGACTGATGAGCAGCAAGTGGCACGCCAACTATGTCAACTTCTCCTACTTCAGTGTGACGGCCGACAACTTTGGCGGCATGAGCATGTTTGTTCCCCTGGAACGCTACAACACTACGGCAAAAAAATACAACGAACTTGCCAAGCAGACGGCATGGTATCACGCAGTGGGATGGCCCGAACTGCTTGACTCAAATCACTGATGGACGACAACCTTCACTTTTGAGATACGCCGTTCTTCCATTTCCTGTATCTCAAATGTGAAGTGCAGATAGTCTATGCGCTCGTGACGCTGTGGGAATTCGCCCTTTATCTCGAGCAGCAGTCCGGCCAGCGTGTCGGCATCGCCCTCGACATCGGCAAACAGAGTGTCGTCGATGTTCAGTATGCGATAGAAGTCGCTGAGCAGCGTCTTTCCCTCGAAGACAAACGTGTTGGAGTTGATGCGCACGTAGTTTTTCTCGTCGTCGTCATACTCGTCGTTTATCTCGCCTACTATCTCTTCAAGAATATCTTCCAGCGTGACAATGCCACTCGTGCCGCCAAACTCGTCGACAACTATGGCAATGTGCACCTTGTTGGCCTGAAACTCGCGCAGCAAGTCGTCTATCTTCTTAGTCTCCGGCACAAAATACGGCGGACGTATCAGCGACTGCCAGCGGAATGTTGCCGGCTTCCCGAGATGCGGCAGCAAATCCTTGATGTAGAGGATGCCGCGCACATTGTCGCTGTTGCCCTGATATACAGGAATGCGCGAATAGTTGTTTTCTACGACGCATTTCAGCACATCGGAGAAGGAAGCCTTGAAGTCGAGGTCGACGACATCCTGACGGCTCGTCATAATCTCCTTTGCTGTCTCGTCGCCGAATTTCACTATGCCTTCGAGCATGCGCTGCTCGTCTTTTATGTCCTCCTTGTCGGTAAGTTCCAGAGCCTGTTCCAGATCGTCCACGCTAAGCACGTGACTTTCCTTCTGCACTACCTTGCCTGCCAGAATGCCCGACTGGATAAGTATCGTAGCGAAGGGATAAAAAATCTTACGGAACAGCAATATGGCATTAACCGCAGTGCGGCAGAAACGTAACGGCTGTTGGCCTGTATATATCTTGGGCATTATCTCGCCAAAGAGCAGCAGCAGGAAAGTCAACAACACGGTAATGCAGAGGAACTGCAGCCAATAGGCAGCACCAAAGTCGATCACGTGTGCAAAGAAATAGTTACACAGCATGATGATGGTGACATTCACCAGATTGTTGGTGATAAGGATTGTAGCCAGCGTTCGCTCCGACTCGTTGCGCAGGCGCATGATATTGCGGTCAGCCTCTGTCTTCTCTTCTTCCAGTTCGCTCAAGTCGGCTGGCGACAATGAGAAAAACGCTATCTCCGAACCTGATGCGAAACCTGACATCAGCAGCAGAACACAAGCCAACACGCCGGCAATGATGGCGCCGTAGTCGGGTGCCATCACGTGAACTTCACTCAAGATCTGCTCAAACGGATTCATGCTTGCCCGGAGGAGTTAGCATCTCCATGTTGTCTGCCCATATCTCCGTGAGATATTTACGCTTTCCCTGATTGTCGTCGTATGTGGAATAGCGCAGGCGGCCCTCGATGTAGAGTTTGTCGCCCTTGTGTACATACTTCTCAACGACTTCCGCCAGTTTGCGCCAAAGGATAACGTTATGCCAGTCGGTGTGGTCGGGCACCTGCGTGCCGTTCTGGAGCGTATAGCCACGCTCGGTAGTGGCAAGACGGATGCGAGCCACGGCAACACCCTGTTCCACATAACGTATTTCGGGCTCTTGTCCTACGTTGCCTATCAGCATCACCTTATTCATAGAGTACGCAAAAAAATCATTTGGCCTTTCCGAGATAGCGGAAGGTGAAATTCTTTCCCTTTACTGAGGGGAACTGGCTACGCTCGTCCACTCGCTCGCGCAGATGGCTCACTATGCGATTGTAGCAGTCGACACCCGACGAAGCCTTGCACTGTGCAACAAAGTGCGTGTCGCGATACTGATACTTGCCTGTGGCAGGAACCAGCAGAACGCGCTTGAAGTCGATAGTGCCTTCGTACCATCCGTACTGTTCTTCGCCGAGGCGTGCCAAACCGTTGCCGCCACGATTGTCCTTGTCACCATACTGCGAGTTGGCGCTGTTGCGCTTCTCCTTGAATTCTGCCATGCTGGCTGCATCGGTCTTGATGATGATGAAGTAAACGCGCTGACGAACCTTGTAGCGTTTCGGGTAGCGCAGGTCGCTTGCTGCATATTCTCGAATGTCGTGCTCCAGATTGGCATTCATCCCAATCTCATCTATGCCGGCAAGAAAAGCGATAGCATCGTCCACGTTGGTAACCAAGACTTCTCTATCGAAATAGCGTAGGTAAAGATTCATTGAAAAAACAATGTGTTCAAAAAAAGGAGCGGAAAACGGGACTCGGACCCGCGACCCCAACCTTGGCAAGGTTGTGCTCTACCAACTGAGCTATTTCCGCAAAAAAAATTCACAAACGGTAGGTGAAGAGGAGGAGACTCGAACTCCCACGTCGCAATTGACACTACCCCCTCAAAGTAGCGCGTCTACCAATTCCGCCACCTCTCCAGCATTAAACCGCCGAAGAAAAAAGAGTGCCCAGAACA
>FLNZ01002564.1_pt1 | contig 18061 bp, 7 predicted proteins | sample 1140391 | NCBI WGS metagenome assembly FLNZ01 (sample SAMEA3878171, study PRJEB12797) | bioreactor metagenome | biome: Moose rumen | place: Sweden | collected 2011-10
AAAAAGTGGTAGACACTGTCGAGGCCTTCCTCTATGCCAAGGCACTCCAGCACGTTGGGCACATATTCCAATTTGGTGTCCAGGGTGAAGAGTAGTCCGTTGTCACAGGGCGAGTTCTTCGTTGACAATGTGCAGCCATTCAGCTGACTGCTGGTGAGTGTGGCATATTTGTCATTCATCAGTGTGATGGTGCGGTTGGTAAGCGACGACACCGGATAGCGATACTGGGCAATGTGATTTTGAAGGAAGCGATGGACAACGGTGTTGTCGTTGTCGCGTACGCCAGCGGACACTTGATGGTTGTATTCGGAGATCAGCGCTTCTGCCTCGGAAACGGAGAAAGCCGCATTACTGGGAGCGAATACCGTGAACGTTTGGCTGCCGTTGAGGACACGGTCATAGCCGCATGCCTGTGCGACATGGGCAAAGTTGCTGAGATCCTGATTGGTGGAGATTGCGTGCCATAGTGTACCTCCTGCGGATGTCGCCGACTCGTAGTGACTATCCCAGTCGTCATTACAGGCAGCGACGGTAAGCACTGCTGCAAGACAACAGCATATCCGGTATGTCAGCGAAATAGATGTATGCTTTATTCTTATCATATTCGTAAGATAATTTTGATGACTTGTATTGTTTCTGCTACATTTACAGCATGGGTTCCATTGCTCCCTCATCGGTGATGCCGAAGACACTGCGCGGAACAAGTTCCAGGAAGTCGAGCATGAATTCGTTGTCATTTCCTTGCTTGGCCGAGACACACCGGATGCGGAGGTAATGGTCTTCGCCGGAATTGATGTTGGTTGTGCAGAGTACCATTCTATAGGTGTGTGGCTGGCGGGCGAAATACACATGGTCATTACCGCCACCATAGGGATAGTGGTAGCCGCCTGTAGGTCCACGATAGTATCCTTTGTTTTTCAATTCCTTCTGGTCTGTCGAGAGCTCAAGGGTAGACATCGAGTTGTAGTCAGCTTTCCAATTCGATCCGAGGATGGAAGCGTCGCTCAGGCTCTTCGTCATGTCGAGGGGGATACCCTGTGGCTTGTCGTCATAGTATATCTGAGCGACACCTCGGGTGGGCTCTGACGCAAAGCCAATGCGTATCTGCCATTGACCGTCAAAGGGGACTGGTGGCAGGCGGAATGTAAAATCAAAGTCCTTGAAGAGGTTCATCTCATCGCCTTCGTAACTGTCATACCAGTCGTGTGGCCGACGGTATACAAACCAGCTGCCCTCATTGATTGTCACTCCTTCCAGATAGCCGTTGGGGAAATAGTAGTTGCGGCCATATTTTCCGGTCTCATCATAGTCGGGGTCTTGGTTCTTGACACCGTTGTTGCGCTGGTTGAGGCGGATGTCGTTGGTCATTAACTCGGGGAAGATGGTTGAAAAATCCATACGGATAAGTGAGTTGAACACTTCATTGCGGGTCTCGTCGTCAAAGGCCAGAATGTCATCAACGTAAAAATAACGGCCGTTGAGGGCGTCTTGCTTATAGTTCGTCTCTACTGTAGGGTATATATATACACCGGGGATATGGAACTCGTCGTCCCAACGACGGTTGGCATAACGCTGGCCTACGATACTCGGGCCTGCCCACTTGCGAACTGTCAGACGCTCAAATTTCATCATGGTGTGTGGAAGCATGGTCTCATACCAGTCCACGGGATTCATCTCACGGGTCTCTATGCCGATATCGTTGTAGGGCGTGAGATAATTCCAGCCCTTGACATCGCGGGTAAGGATGTGGTAAGCGAGAAAACGGTGAAGCGGATTCTTCTCGTGTGTGATGTGGGCAAAGTCATGATATTCGGCATCCTTATCCTCTGGATATTGTTGGTCGTAAATCTCGCAGGCTTTCTGATAGAGTTGCTCGATGGTGGTGATGCCATATTTTTCACACAGCACAGAGTCGGTCGGGGCAAAAATAGTGAAACCTATGCGTCTCTCATCTGGCACCGTGGCTGTCTCTTTGTTGACATGCGAGATATAGCGGATTCGTGGGTAGTTCGCCTTGATGGTTTCCCAGTTCTCGTCTCGATACTGGTAGAGGACATTGGCGAAACCTGCTGCACGCAATGCTTGTGAGTAGATGCTGATATTTGGATTTTGCTCCATCATGTCGAGAATCATACGGTTGCTGCTTTCCAAAACCTCGGTCACTGGTTGAACAAAACCATTCTCCACGGAGTCGTCTTGCAATTCAAAGATGATGTGGGATGTTCCGTTCAGGAATACCACTGTGTTGCCATGGGCATCCAAACCGTGGCTCACCTCTATATATCGACGGTTCATGTTGGAGGTGGATAATACACCGTCGTTCATGTCAGCAGTGGTGTACATGTCTTTCACCAGATGGGTGCGTACCAACGTGTCACAGTCGGCAAGACTGAGTTGGTCTATGCTTGTGAGTCCCTTCTTTGATAAATAGTTGGACATGGCTTGGTCGGTAGGGACAAAACAGGTGTATTCGCCATACGTGGAGAGTAGCTTCATCATGCCTGTACGTTCCACCAATGCGGAAAATTGGCTGTAGTTCTCATGGGTGGCGAGATAATCGCTCATCATCTGACCCTTGAAGGTGTAGAAATTGGAGGTGTCGGGCTCGTCGCTGCATGACGATACGGAGAACGTGGCGACAATACTGAAAATCAGCCAGCACAGCAGAAGGGAATATGAATATTTGTAACTTGACATAGGATTCTTTTATTTCTTTCTATGATACAATTGATGTTTAATACATATCCGTCGGGGATTATTGAGTAGGCTCGATGGAACTGTTCTCACCGCTTCCAAAGGCGGGATTCTGCACAAGTTGGCCATTTACTTTCATCTCGTCAATATGATAGGGCCAGTAGATGGCTTCCATACGGGAAAGCTTGCTGGAGAGGGCTCCGGAACCACTTGTGCCCTTGCGTGATACGGTACCCACCAGATAGGAGGTGCTGCCGTCGCGACGTGAGCGTCGTACCAGGTCGTACCACCTCTTACCCTCAAACATCAGCTCACGCTGGCGCTCTTCCAGAACGAGTGTGCGCATGGATGATTTCGAGGAATATTTGTCCCAGTCCAGATTCTTGTCTTCTTTGCTGCAATTGCTGCGCTTGTTGATGGCATTGACGATGGAGAATGCCTGGCGAAGCAGCGTGTCGGCCTGCTGCTTGGAATATTCATCCTCTCCCTCTGGAGCCATTTCCACCAACGCCTCGGCCTTCATGAGCATCACATCGGTGAGACGGTAGATAATCCAGTTGGAGTGGCACTTGCCATCTGTATAGGGAGAAGAGTACATGCTCTGGATTTCGGCCCTGGAAAGGTCTATCATCGTGGATTGGGTGATATACTTATTGATGCCGTAGGTGTTCGTCTGACCTTGCACTGGTTGAAGATTCTCGTAGAAGCGGGCATCATATTTCGAAAGGAAGACGCTGAACGATTCGTCGCTGATGTCTGTGCCGATAAAATCTGCGGGACGGGCTAAACCGGGGAACGTCGTGGCATTGCCATAGAATGAGCTTACGGCTCCGTTGGCAAGCATGTCGTCATCGTTCATATATATGAGTTCGAATATGCTTTCACTGCTGTTGCCACTGCCGAAAATGCTCTCAAACGCACTGCCATAGTAATTACCTGTCGTAAAGGCGTCGCTGATGAGCGGATAGCCATCTATCAGTTCCTTGCCACTGATGAGTGATGAGGAATTGCTCTTTTTGTCTGTCTCGTATTCCGCGAGTTTGGCATTGATCACCATGTCGGCATAACGCACGGCATTGCTGTAGTCTTGCTTCCACAGGTAGAGATCGGCCAAAAGGGCATGTATGGCGTCCTGTGTGATGCGCCCATGCTGATAATAGGTCTGGGTCTGTGGATAGCGTCTCACTGCCATGGATTGTTTGGCCTCTAAGTCTTCGATGAGAGATGTCAAGACTTCATCGAAGGTACTGGCTGCCACATCCATCTGTTGATTGTCGTCGAGATATGGCTCGGTGATGTAAGGTACGTTGCAGAATGTGCGGATCAGGTAGAAATACATCAAGTCGCGCAAGGCAGACACTTCAGCAATGGTGGCGTTCAATTTGCTCTGTGTGTAACTCGGGTCTTTCTGTGCCACCTCGGGAGCATAGCGGAGCACAATATTGCAGCGGTTGATCACATTGTAGAAATCACCCCATTTGGCGTAGGTGTTGCTGGCATTGATGTTCTCTTTGAATATGTTTGCTATCTGAATGTCATTCTCATAGTTACGGCCTCCTACGATATTGTCGGATCGGAATTCACCCCATACCATCATTCGGCTTATCACAGATTGCGATTGCATGGAGGAATAGCAACCGGCGACGACACCTTCCACATCGGCCTCCTCATCCCAATATTTGTCAAGCACAATGATTTCCTGGGGCTCAATTTGAAGAAAGTCAGAACACGATGTGGTGAGGAGGGTGGGGAGGAGGAGAATGCCTCCCAAGGACACCTTCAACCATATCTTCATGCTTCTTTTCTGTATATTGTTGGAATATCTTCTCATAGTCTTTTCTGTTTTTATCTACTGCTAAAGATCATACTTTTTACATACAGCGACGATTAGAGGTCGATTGTGATACCAAAGGTGTATGATTTGGCACGAGGGGTCTGACCACTGTCAACGGAAGCTCCGTAGCCGCCATAGCCCACTTCGGGGTCTACTCCTTTGTATTTGGTCAGGACAAAGAGATTGTTGGCGCTTAGATACAAGCTCAGACGACTGATACCCAGCATGCGCATCACTACTTTCGGATCGAATGAGTAGGACAACTGCAGGTAGTTGAGTCGGAGGAATGAGCCATTCTCCACAAAACGATCGCTCACAAGCGTGTTGTAGTTGGTAGATGAGCCATACATGGCACGTGGGATAGAGGTCTGGTTGCCCTCCTTGCGCCAACGCCAGTTCACGGCCTTGCTTTGGTTGTTGTTCGTCGACATGGCTTCTGCGTCAAGACGGGCAAGGTTCAAAACCTTATTGCCGACACGGTAGTTAAACTGTGAGTTGAGCTTCCAGCGGCCATAGGTGAGGGTGATACCGAAGCCTCCTGTGAGTTTGGGAAGCGACGAGCCGAGGTAGACAATGTCGAGGGCGTTGATCTGACCATCGTGGTTCACATCCTCGTAGATGGCGTCGCCACCTTGGAACTCATAGTTCTTGCCTGTGCCGTCGTGTGAGTAGTTGTAAACCATGTGAACGGGGTTCCCCTCATCATCTACCACGATTTCTCCTGTCTCGCTGAGCACGTAGGGAGCTGTGTGACCCTCCGAGACAAACTTCAGCCGCTCGTCGGCTGTCATGTCGAGGAATGTCTCATATTGGTATTCATACACACCCTTGAAGCGGAAACCGTATATCGCTCCGAAGGGGTTGTTGAGCTGTACGCGCTGTAACACCTCACGGTTGTCGTAATGAAATACTGAGTTGAGTGAGTTGAGCACTGTCTCGTCCATCGTCAGAATTTCATTCTTGTTGTTGCCGAACGATAAGTTCACATCAGCAGTGAGCTTGCCGAGGTTGAAAAGCCTGTTCGTGTTGAGGTTCAGCTCCCATCCTATATTGCGCATGGAGCCGACATTGCTGTAGGAAAGTGTAGGATAACCCGTACTCGAAGGTATGCTCACATTCTCCATGAGCATGTCACGACGGGTGGAGTGGTACCATTCGGCCTGAAGTAGCAGACGGTCGTTGAACAGCCCCAGGTCAAAGCCAAGGTCCCAGGTCGTTGTGGTCTCCCAGCGAAGATCCGTCAGACGAATGTTCTCTGGTTTCATGGCTCCCATGTTAATATACTTTGTGTCGCTGCTGTAGATGCTCTCATAGAGGTAGTCACGGTTGGGTTGGTTGCCTACACGTCCCCAGCTGGGGCGGATGGCAAGCATGGAGATCCATGGATTCTCATCATATTCCTTGACGCCCGCAAGCTTCTGAAACCAGGGCTCGTCTATGATATTCCATCGAAGAGATACTGCGGGGAAGTAACCCCACTGACGTTCCGGGCCAAACTTCGTCGTACCATCGGCACGGAGACTGAAATCAAACATGTAGCGACCCTTGAAGGCATAGTGGGTGGAAAAGGTGTAGTACATCGAGTGCCATTCACTGAAGTTGGAGTTCATGCCTGTCACACGACCACCACCGATGGGGGTCGTGATACCGCTTGAGGGAAGTTTGGTGGCATCCGTACTCTGGCCATTGCTCGAACCGCTTGTCAACTCAAAACGCGCCATCGCCATCAATGAATGGTCTTCATTGGAAAAATGGGGGATGAAGGTCATTGTTTGCTTCGTGTTGAACGCTACACTCTTGGAGCTGGCGGTGTTGGTCTCGTTGACGCCATTGTTCCATGGCACTGTCACCAACTCATTGGGATAGAATTTGTTGATGTACTCATTAAAAATGTTCATATACACACGACCCTGCCAGTTCAATTGATGCTGACTCTTGTCCAATCCCCAAAGATGATAGTTCAGTTCCAATTCCGGGGTGATGTCGTAGGTGCGGTCGTCAAATTTGGCCAGTTTGGCAGAGGCCACAGGGTTGACATAGACTTTCTGGTCACCGTCAAACACAGAGTTTGCCGACTGAAGCATCGTATAGTATTTATTGGTGTTCTGACCTTGTAGGGGATGCCCGACCGGATACTGCTCATAGATACTCATATTGGGCATCTTTTTATAAGCGATATCCAACAGATCGTCGTAATTGCGCTTCGTGTCGGTGTAGGTGAGAGCAAAGTTTGTCGATATCTTGATGCGGTCGGAAACATAGTAGTCGAGCGCCACACGGGTGGAGAAACGGTCTTGTCTCTGTTCTATCACAGAGCCGCTCTCGTGGTCGTAACCGCCAGAAATGCGGAAGGTGGCTTTCTCTCCACCACCCGTCACGGAGAGATAGTGGTTTTGCCTGAGACCCCATTGCGTGACGGCATCTACCCAGTCTGTATTGTTGTTATATTGCTCATATTCGGAAAAGGTGGGGTCATAGTTTAATTCACGTATATCTGACGCACCGTCGTTCTGCTGGGGGTTGAAGTAACTTTCCTTGAGCAGCATGGTATAGTCGTCACCACTGAGCATCTTGTATCCCTTGGGTTGGTAGGTGCCTGTCAAACGCAGAGAATAGGTCAGCTTGGGGGCACCACGAGATCCTCGCTTGGTGGTGATTTCGATGACACCATTGGCTCCCTGGGAACCGTAGATGGCGGTAGCCGCGGCGTCTTTCAGCACGGTGATGGAGGCGATGTCTTCCGGGTTGACGTTCAGCAATTGGGCAAACTGCTCATCATTGGCATTGGTCACATCGAAATTGTTCATGTCTACATTCCATGTGTTGCCATTGACCACAATAAGTGGGTTGGAGCTGGTAAGCGTTGAGATGGACGAAGCGCCACGCAGGCGCATGGTCGTACCGGCACCCAGATTGCCGCTGTTGGCCACAATGTCAAGACCGGCGATACGACCTTGGAGGGCTTCGTCGACGGTCGTCAGTCCTAAACCCTCAAATTCCTTCATGTCAAGTGTCTGCGTGGCGTAGGATATCTCGCGCTCAGGGATGGCAAGACCTCCGCCATTGAGACGTTTCTCTGCTTTCACCACCACCTCACGAAATACGTTTTCTGATTCCAGGATGATGTTATAAGTCTCGCGGTCTATGGCAACGGTTTTTGTCTTGCAACCTACATAGCTGAAGCGCAGTTTGTCCTTGGGATTGCGTATGCGCATGGAGAAATTACCATTGAGATCGGTCACTGTAGCTTCGATGATACGGCCACTCCCGTCAATCTCACATACAGAGGCTCCCACGAGTTCCTCATTGTCGTCTGCCACTGTACCATGGACATTCGTAATCTGGGCGTCCATGGTGCTGATGAGCAATGTGCTTTGTAATATGAACAATGCTAAAAGCATCATCCATCTGGGTCGATTTTTATCCTTTATATGTATCATGGTGATGTTCTTTGGAGACGTTTTGCATTATTCATTTGTATTGCGTAGGGCGGCCACTTCCTCACGCCAACTGGTAAGCTGGGTGGCATCGTAAATCAGTGGACCGTCAATCTGATGAACCACAACGTCACTGGCATTATAGAGCATCTCATTGTGGTTGGGATTGCTCGCGTTCTGTATCCAATACTCTCGTCCCATGATGTTGGAGGTGCTTGAGCCTCTCAACACATGGCGAGTGTGGTTCAACAAGTCTGTGATGGTGAGACTGCTGTCGTCGGCTGTTACCTCGACACTGTAGAATCGTTTGTTCTTGGGATTCAACGTAGAGGTCTCAAACTTGACATGGTTGACAGGATTGCCACTGATGAAAATGGAATTATCTTGGATGTGGTATTTCACAAAGTTCATGATACGCTCTGAAACGATCTTACGGGCCTGACGTAATTGGTTGGCGTCAAGTGTTCCGTCGTCCAAGGCCTCATAGTCACTCCAATAGGGTAAATATCCTTGCTCATGGAGAAGGTCTATGGCTTCGTCGGAGGGTACATAGACCGTGTAATTGTATGCGTCGAAGAGCGAACAGTTGTAGTCTGCGCAAGTATAGCCACCCATGCGGTTCTTCATTAAGGTGTTGACGGCGCCTCCCTTGGTGAGAAGGTCAAAGAAACGGCTGCAGTCCTCACGGCCATTGAGCAGGCTGTAGAGCGAGTGACGGCCGCCGAGTGGCAGTTGGTTCTCAATGACGTAGCTCTTGCCATTGCCGCTGCGGGTTTGATCATAGATGCGGCTGACAGTCACGGGCTTTTGTAGCTCTACTTGCAGTCCGCCGGCCAATGTCATCTCATTTGCCCGCCCGGCATTTGTCACCCGGATGGCACTGCCTCCCTTGGTCTGATAATATTGGTGGCCACTCTCAATGGAGTCCACGATGATCAAGTTGTCGAGAAGGTCGCGGAGACGATTCTGTACCTGACTCTCGCTTGCGTCATTCAACTCTCCTTCAAGCTTCGTGCCAGAGACAATGTCGTAGTTATAACGGTGGGCTCCTACCGTCTGGCGGATGGTGTCCCAGTAGAATTCATAAAGAACGGAGGTGGTGTTGCCGTATGTGCAGGGATCCACATAGGTCAGCATGGCATCGTTGGTGGGGATGATGAAACTGTAGTACGAGTCCATGGAATTGAGGTATGGTTCAAATTCCAATTTCTCGATGGCCCAGTAGATGACGTTCATCGTGGTCTCATTGACGAGTGCCGGGAATGATACCGAACTGTATGCGGCGGGTGTGAAGACACGGTTCAAGAGATAGACGACACCATTGCATCCCATAAAACAGGAATCGACATCGTTTGTGGTGATACCTATTGGCACCTTGTTGGTGTTGTCGACAATGTTTTTGAATTTGGAGGGCACTGACTCGGTGAACGAACGGACAAGGTTGATGTCCAATAACTTCACGAGCACTTTCATCGGCACCTTGTCCCAGGATTTGTACATATCCTGCAGACTGCGGCCATCGTTGTTCCACCAGAAGGTCAATGCCTCATTGGAGGGAACAAGAAGTGCGCCCGCGTCATAATGAAGGTCGCGGCCTGCTGTGTTGGAATACATATATTGGTTCCAACCCGGGTCAAAGGCAAGCGTGGCATCGACAGGCTGACCATCTGGGTCGGTCTCTAATACTCCTCCTTCTGATTCCGGATATTCTTCGGTATTGCTGTTCTGAGAGAAATATTTCAATGTGTAGACTTTCTCCTGGTTGTTGAACAATCGGTTGTACTCTTTTGTGGCACCCTCATCGTAGTATGGCGCGGAAAAACGGTCAAGCAATGTGGCAAACAGTGACATGTTCTGGTGGTTGTGCACTATTTCCGCCATATTCTCAGCCGCTGTGGGAAGACCGTCTACTTTGTGGATGTAACCATTCTTGCAGGTGATATCTATCTCGGTGAGTTTCTTGCCATTGACCCACGAGTCGCTGATAGAGGTCGACACACCATTGGTGAGTATTGACAGATCCTCGTCCGTAATCTTGTTGTTGCGCATGAATACCGGCAGGAAATGTATCATTGGCTTTGTGGTGTTGTCTCGAAGAAGGACAATGCGGTCGCCTGCATCGCGATATGTCTGCCAGTATTTTGTGGCTGGCATCTCGGATGGGTTGATATACGAGACGGAGTCAAATACTGACGCGGCGGTGGGACGGCGCATACACTGGCCTTTCAGGGGCTTGGTGCCGCTTACGCTGCTAAGCAACTCGACAAGGTAGGCGTTGTTGACCATGGCACTGTTGAACAGCAACTTCTTTTGCGCTTCCGACAACTGTCCATAGTTGTTGACACCCCACGTGTTCTGATGGAAAAACTGGTCATAGATGTTGTCATCGGCAACGAAAAGCGTCTTGGAGCCTGTCTGATTGAGCACATCTTTCTGCCCCAAGTCGTCTATCAGCTGCAACGTATAGCGGTAATTGCCTTCTTGACTTAGCCAGTTGTAGATGGAACTGCCCAACCACGAGGGCTCATCCATCAACTCGTCTTTCTCGCCACACGACGCAAAGGCTAAAACCAATGCGCTGCATAAGAGGAGTCTCGCCCAGAGAAACTTTGGCTTTCTTGTCATTTTCATGTGATGGTTGTTATTTGATGATTATTTTTTCACTTGCTGTCTGCTTTCCATTGATGGCTTGAAGGATATAAAGTCCCGGGGTAATGTCTGCCGGTATCTGATAGTTGCCATCATGCAGCAGACTTTGTTGGCAGATAACTTTTCCGGAGGTGTCTATCAGGCGTATGGGCACCATCAGTTGGGTGGCTGCGGTGATGTGCAGCGCAACTTGACTGCCACGACTTACCACCGTATGTTCTGGACGTATGGAAAAACGGACAGGGGTGTTGTCGGGGGTACTCTCCATCTCTGTGATGCCTGCGGTGAAATCCGGATCACGCAAAGTTGACTTGTAGTTGTACCATTTTATTTGAGCCTTGGCAGGCTGATAGACATTCTCACCCATCTGAAGACGGTAGTCGAAATGCCGTTTGCGGGTTTCCTCTCCCTCATATTTGAAGTCGGTGTTGCATACTACCAATATCACCACATTGTTGGCGGGTACCGCTTTCAGTTCCATCAGCACGTCGCCCTCACCCTCAACCGGCTGTGAGTAGTAGATGCGTCCTTGTTTCGTCCGGTAGCAGAGCATGGCCACCATGTTGGTGCCTAATGGTTTGAAATGAACGCTGATCAGGTCACCCACATTGCCTCTCACGTGAAGTGGAATCTGGTTGGCGCCGCTCCAGCCGGGTGTCGTACGCCACTCGGGGCGCCACCAGCCTGTACTGTCTACCTCGTCGCATTTGTACATATTGGCATAAGGAGTGGCAAGCCATGGCTCCACCTTTTTCCAGTATGGACTCCAGTCTTCTTGTATTGTTAAAAGCCAGTTGTCGTCGATGAGTTTCCGACAGGCATTTGACCATTGTCCGACATCAATCATGGCTTGACGCGCACGATACTCTAAAATCATGTGACGTGTCTGGTCTGTGCCTAAAGAGTCGGCGATTCCTTCCAGTACGCGACTTCTACAGTAGCGCCATATCCAGGGAATGGATCCGCGCCCCATGATCTCACTGAGGAAATGAGGGAACAACTCACCATATTGTACACCGCCTAACATGTTGCGCCAGGTGCAGATTTGACCTGAGGAGCCATACATGTTGACTCCCTCGGCTGACGGACCTCCAAATGTGTCATCCTGCAACCATCCTGAGTAGCATTCTATGGGCATGAATGGGGCTATCATGTTGCCGGCACTGAGCCATCCCATACTGGTAGGGGTCTTTCCGCTTTTTACGAGTTCAGCTTCTCCCTGTAGCCATGTGTTGCCTCCTTCATGAAACCATGCACTCTCTTTGCATCCTTCCAAATCGGCAAAAGTGGCGTGGATGCCTTCGTGTACACAGGCATTCTGCTGGGCCACGCAGTCGGGGTAGGTGCAATCGGGGTCAAAACTTGCGATTGGGTAGTAGCTCAACAGTACCATCGGCCAGTTCGAACCATTATACCATGTGGCACTCTGCCAGCCTCCTGTGGCCGTGTTGGGCATGTCGTCGGTGCCCACACCGCTGCCGTAACCGTAAATCTGACTATAGTAGCCGTTGCGGGCACGCTTGTCAGGGGGCCATCCGAATTCATTGCGGAAGAAAGCGAAATCCTCGTCCATCTTTTTCACCAAGAGCACCATAGAGGTGTCGGTGATCGCTTTATTGGCATTGGGGCCTACAGCTACACTCCACCATTCACCATGACGCTCGCGCGCTACGTTCATGTGCTCTGGAAGGCGACCCTTGGTGGGAGCTGACAACGTGGGATATTCCCACCGGAAGTCATAATTGAGAGTGGGGCTGTAGGACGGCCATTTATACTCGACCGATGGATCGCTATAACCCCAGAATTGCAATTCTCGTAAGCCACAGGCCTGTTCACCTATTATATATAGACGGATGCGTTGTGTCGAGAGATTGACTGGTGTCGAGGATAGTAATTGATTGTCGGCTGAGTTCAACGTGGGACCATGTTGCCAATCCTGACCATCCCACCATGCTATATACGCTTCATTGGGCAGGGTCACATGCTCGCCGTCCACAGCCCAGTAAGCGCGCACCTCGTTGACGACACTTTGCATGGCAAAGTGCATCTCGATATATACGTCCTGCCCGGATGATGCATCCGGCTGACCGCTGCTCCAATATTTGGCGTTAGCGGCATAGCGATTGTCTGTCAGATATTTCAATTGGGAAATATCATTGTTCACTGATGATGTCAGCACTGTTGCTTTCAGCGATAGATTTGATGTTGTCTGTCCTTGTATAGCCAGCGATACCAGAAGACACATGACGACAGTCAACATTTTTCTATAAATAGCGCTCATCTTTATGGATAGTTAGTAGTTATTAGTGTGCGTTTTTGACTAAAATTCGAACAAAAATAATTTTTTTTTCGTAACTATGCAAGAAAAAAAAAGAAAAATAACAGAGAAAAAACGTATGCTGTAAAATCGTTTGTAATATCGTCCAAAATGATAAAAATATCGTCTAAACGTTAATTTTTTTAGCGTCGAATGTTTGTCTTTTAAGAGTTATTTTCTTATTTTTGCCTTTGAAATAATAACCTAATTCTGAATCTATCTATTTACCAAATTTTATTTATATGGAAATGATTAATACACGAATGAAAAATCTGCTCATTGCAGTCGTCTGTCTTTTGACAGGCGTTCAGGCTCATGCACAGTTTAGTGCTGAGGCTACGCAGTATCCCACGACGGACTATTCTGCCTCTGCCTATCAGTTCCAGTTATCGGCTATCGCTTCTGCTCTGGATACTGATGCCGCCACACTCACTGAGGCAATCAGCACGTACATCAACTCTGAGGTGCCCGATCCTATCCTTTTCTATGCCGTGGCAAATGGAGAGGATATGCCATGGACTGCTGAGAAAGAGGCCGACGCTCATGGATTCTGGATGGATGCCGCCGGCGTGCCAGTGGGATGGGGTGACGATGCGAGATTTTATGCAAGCCCTGACATCGACGATGCCGCTAACGACAATTTCATCTTCTGGTGCGGGCAAATGCCCGGCACAATGCAGCCTGGCGACATGGCTAAAGCTACACTCAAACTGAAGTTCAATGGCAAGGAGGCCACATTTGCACTGACTCTCAACGTGGTTGATAAACCTGAGTTCGTTGCTCCTGAGCCTCAGCTTCTTGAGGCAAACGTCAATATTGTTGGCCAACAGGAGAAAGTTGTTGAGCAGTTTACCAGGGGGGACTTCAGCTCTGATCAGGTCAAGGTGTATATCAAAGACGCACTGGACTTGCTGGGTATCGACAATAGAGCTGGTATGGCTGAGAACATCGACATGGTTATCTATACTACACAATACAATGATGCCGACGTGGAGTTGGGAGGTGGTATGAAGAAAGACTCTCTTACCAACACACCAACTGCCGGCGGACATGGATTCTGGTTCAGAGCAGTGCAGAATGCAGAAGGCCAGGAGGATGGAGAGGTGGCCGCTTATGGATATGGCGATATCGACAAATTCTTCCTCGAGAACTTCACCTATACCGCTGAAGATGACTCGCTCAGTTGCTATCTCGGACAGTATCCTGGAGTATGCAAGGAAAATGAGACATGGTATGCCTACATTTATGTCCTCTACGGTGAAAATGCATACCGTATTAAATATACACTGAAACTTCTTGAAAGCGAACAGGGCTCGGGTATGTCTAATTACAACAAACTTGGCGAGGAGGATGTCGTCGCTGAGCAGGAGCCTTTGACTGACTGGGCGGCAGTGCAAATCAGACCTGATGTGGACAAAATCGCACAGACGCTCGGATGTGAGGTGTCTGCATTGGGACTGATAGCACTCGATGATAAGGACAATTTTGGAGGTAGTACCGCCAACAATGGTGGATGGTGGTTCACCGAAGATGGACGTGTCGTGGCATACGCTAATGGAGCATTCTACATCGAACCGGCAACGGAAAATGATTACTCTGTTCTCAATGTGGGTCATAAGCCTAATACAAGACAGGTGGGCGATGAGCTCAGCACAAGTCTCTATTTCACCAATGGTGACAATTACTATCAGTACAATGTCACACTGAGAATTGTTGAGCCTTCTTATGTGGAATATAACTTTGAAAGTGTCGCTAACCGCACATTCACCGTCCAACAGCTCCTTGACAATGATTACGTGATGTATGACATCGGCACTATTGCCGTTGAGGACATTGAGAGCCTTATCGGTACTGCTTCACCTGTTCTCTATGGACTGAATATCGATTCCGTGGCTGTCGTCAAAGGTATCTATTCAAACGCATGGTCGTGCGACCCCAATCCCGGATTCTGGCTCAACAAAGAAGGCCGTGTTTCCACATGGGGTGATGGAAATTCTATTATGGGTATTGTCTATGCTGACGGATTGTTCCGTGGATGCCAGAAACCAAATCTGCCTGCTGTCGGCGATGTGTTTACCACACAGCTCTTCCTTGTCAACGAGGAAACAGACAAGATGATTACCGTTAATATCAACATCTCGTTTGTCGAGACGCTCGAAGAGAAGAACGAGGTGGGATCAGAGACTATCTACCTGCCTGTCACACAGGATGGAAAGGACGTTGAAATAGACCTTACAAATGCTGCTACTGCCCTTGAGGTTAGCGTCGACGACCTGCTAAGCAGCAGTAACTACTATCTGCGTGGTATGGCCAATGGCGTTTATGGCGAAGGCAAGAACTGCGAGGATGGCCTCAGCTTCAATCCTGATGGCAATTATGATGGATATGGAAATATGTACTTCTCGATTGCAAAGGATGGCGACAAAGTGATCCTTTCCATCGCATCCAATGACCCTGTGGCTGATGACTACAGCGCCGACGGCCAATTCTGCTTCGAGGTGAACAACAACCAATATGTTTACTACGTGAAGTTCCTCTCACAGGCCAAGTTCGACGAGCTGACGCAAGGTATTGTTGAGCTGACAGGCAACGATAATTCCCGCAGACTCATCTACGACCTCCAGGGACGTGTGGTGAAAACAACTCATAAGGGCGTCTATATCGTCAATGGCAAGAAAGTCGTTCTGAAATAAACTGAAGATACGGTATGGGTCAAATGCCCATACCTTCTTCTTGCAATACACAATGGAATCGGGTGTGCCGCGGCACACCCGATTCCATTGTTAAGACTTAATCCTATATAGAAGGCTTGGATCTCAATTTCGCATGTCTTACCTTTCTCCTCTCATTTTTCATATCTCATCACGATGTCAAGCTATCTAATCATTCCTTCAACTCACTCCATTTCGGTGGTGTCACACCGAGCAGGTGGCGAACGAAGAAATCCTGACGTTTGTGGTCACCGAAACTCTCGCCCATGGTGTGATGAGCGCCCGGGATAACTACGAGCTCGAAGTCTTTGCCGGCCTTCTCGAGAGCTGCCACCACCTGCATGGTGGATGCAGGGTCGACATTGTCGTCAAGCTCTCCCACTAAAAGCATGAGCGGACGCTCCAGACGATAGGCGTTCTCTACATTCGAACAGGATATATACGAGGAGTCGACGGGGTATGACATCCACTGCTCATTCCACCAGATCTTATCCATTCGATTGTCGTGACAACCACAGGCTGCGTATGCTGCCTTGTAAAAATCACCGTGGAACAATACCGCAGATAGGGCATTTTGACCTCCGGCGCTGCATCCGTAGATACCTACGTTGTCGGCATCTAAGGAGGGATATTTTGCCGCAGCGGCCTTTATCCAGGCTATACGGTCGGGCAGTCCGGCATCTTTCAGGTTCTTATAGCATACTTCCTCGAATTCACGGGTGCGAAACGAGGTGGTCATCGCATCAAGTTGTACGACGATGAATCCCAACTCTGCCAGTTCCGACATGCCTCCATACCATTCACGGAATGATTTCGGCACGTATTGGTCGCCAGGACCTGAGTAGATGTATTCTATGACCGGATAGCGCTTGGAGGGGTCGAAGTTGGAGGGACGTACGATGATGCCCCACATGGGGGTGACTCCGTCACGCCCGGGGGCAACAAACACCTCTGGCGCTTTCCATCCAGCAGCCTCAAGCTCGCTGATATCTGCCTGTTCCAAGATACGCAGGATATGACCATCCTTTCCTGAGCGTAGCACACTTGTTGGAGGTGTGTTGACGGTGGAATAGGTGTCGATGAGGTATGTCATGTCACTGGTGAATACCGCACTGTGATGACCTGTCTCTGGGGTCAGGCAGGTGAGATGCTTGCCATCGAGGTCTATTCGGTAGTAATGGATGAAATATGGATCTTCAGATGCGTTCATTCCGTTGGCGGAGAAATAGACGACTCCATTTTTCTCGTCTATATGCTGGATGTCGCGCACGTAGAACTCACCGCGCGTCACCTGTCGAATCAATTTCCCCTTCTTCCTGTCATAGAGATAGATGTGGTTTCGGCCGTCACGCTCACTGGTCCAAATGATGCGCCGACCGTCGCTCAGATCATGCCGTTGCTGTCGTGTCCAGTTCACATACTTGTTGTTTGTCTCCTCAATAAGCGTACGAACCTCTCCAGAGAGATTCATTTCCAGGATACGATATAATTTGTGACCTCGTTCGTTGAATTCAAATGTCACCGATTCGCCGTCGGCATCCCAATGTGGCGCAGTCACCTCGTACTGTCGCTGAAAAAGTTCGGTTGATGGTTCTGTGACATGACCTGTGGCCACTTCCACAATCACCGGGACACGATAGTTCAGTGAGTCGCCGGGCTTGGCATACTCTTGCTGATGGAGCACGGGCTCTACACGGTCTTTGGGTGACGACTCCACGTAATAGACATAATGTTTCGGGGCTGGTTTGATGCGCACGGTGGCATAATAACGACCGTCGGGGGAGAATGTACCCCATGATGAATAGTAGTAGGAGGCGATGCCGTCTGTCGTCAACTGTCGCTCCTGACCTCCATGCCGTATCCATAGATTCTCGTCACGATGGAAAATCTGCAAGGTGCTGTCAATGGGCGACGACTGCATGCCGTCTTTTTCATCGGGCACCTCCATCCAGTGGCGTTGCGGACCTGTTGGCCTCGGACGTGGTGGCTCCGGATTCTCTGCGAGGATAGTCACTGTCAGGGCATCGGCGTCCACTTCCTTGAAAACCTCTTTGTTGCCGTCATAGACGGAGTACCACAATTTATGGGTCTCTGCGATGGGGTGAGCACGCACATTGCTGTTTTTCACTTTTCCCATGTATGTCTCACGTAGCGTGGCGGCACGCCGGTAGTCTTCGACAGTGCCTTGCGCACTGATGGATGGTGTCAAAAGAAAGCAGTTAAGGATGAACATAACTGCCTTCGAATAATTGTATGGCTTTCTCATTGTCGTATGTTTAGTGGGATTGATAAATGACAAAATCTTTTAGCCTTGCCCACGAGGGTGTTGAGGTGTAGGTGGTCTGATAGACACCAACACCAAGCGTGGGCACTTCGACCTCGATTGGCGAACCAGGCATGTTGCGCCATGTCTGACCAT
>FLNZ01000063.1_pt1 | contig 18056 bp, 14 predicted proteins | sample 1140391 | NCBI WGS metagenome assembly FLNZ01 (sample SAMEA3878171, study PRJEB12797) | bioreactor metagenome | biome: Moose rumen | place: Sweden | collected 2011-10
GCAGGGCCTCAAGAAGTCCTTGCAGCAGGCGAAGGACGAGATGGAGCAGGCTGAAGCCCGCTACGACTTGAACCGCGCTGCCGAACTCAAGTACAACAAGATTGTGAACCTCGAAAAGGAAATCGCCGCGAAGACGGAAGAAATCAAGAAGTCCGCAGGCGATGGCGACCTGAGTGAAGAGGTGACGGAAGAGACCATCGCCCTTGTGGTGAGCCGCTGGACGGGAATTCCGGTGACGAAGCTTTGCGAAGGCGAAAAGGCCAAGTTGTTGCACCTGGACGAACGCCTGCACGCTCGCGTGATTGGCCAGGACGAAGCCGTGGAAGCGGTTTCTGAAGCCATCTTGCGTAACCGTAGTGGCCTTAGCCGCGAGAATGCGCCGATTGGCAGTTTCTTGTTCCTCGGCCCGACGGGTGTAGGCAAGACGGAACTTGCGAAGGCGCTTGCCGTGGAACTGTTCGACGACGAGAACGCGCTGGTGCGTATCGACATGAGCGAATACATGGAAAAGCACAGCGTGAGCCGTTTGATTGGTGCGCCTCCGGGATACGTGGGCTACGAAGAAGGCGGCCAGCTGACCGAAGCCGTGCGTACGCATCCGTACTGCGTGATTCTGCTCGACGAAATCGAGAAGGCTCACCCCGATGTGTTCAACACGCTGTTGCAGGTGCTTGACGACGGTCGTCTGACCGATGGCAAGGGCCGTACCGTGAACTTCAAGAACACCTTGATTCTCATGACGTCGAACCTGGGTGCCGCTCACTTCCAGAACCGCGCGGGTGATGCAAAGCCCGTGACCCTGAAGGAAATCGAGCCGGAGCTCCGCAGCTTCTTCAGGCCGGAATTCCTGAACCGTCTGGATGAAGTGCTGGTGTTCCAGAGCCTCACAAAGCCGCAGATTCGTGACATCGTAAGGCTCAAATTCAAGGGACTCGCCGAACGCGCCGCCCGTCAGGATTTGCAGCTCACGCTGACCGACAAGGCGCTCGATGCCATCGCCGATGGCGCTTACCAGCCGGAATTCGGCGCGCGGCCGATCCAGCGTTACCTGGAAAGGAACGTGGAACGCCCGCTGAGCCACGCAATTCTCGCTGGCGACGTAAGTGCGGCAAAGCCCGTGGTCATTGACTACGACGGGAATGCGTTCAAGGTGAGATAAACGAAGATGTTGATTAAGATCCTCGCCTTGCTTCGACAATGCTCAGCACAAGTCGCGAGGATGACGATGAAGTCGCGAGGATGACGATGGTGCTGCGTTCACGGTGAAGGGTTAGGTGATAGACGAAAGACAATAGACGAAAGATGAATCTTTGCAGGAAAGTCTCTTTCGTCTTTCGTCTATAGCGAGCTATGCGAGCGTTCTTTCGTCTAAATCCTACAGCGCGCTTATCACGTAGAGCGCGATGGTTTGCACGTCGTTGTTTTTCTTCTGCATAATCCCGATGTCGAAATCGAGTCTGACCCGCGCGGGCCCGAGGCTCAGTTCCAGTTTCGGAATGATGTCAATCATAAAATCGTCCGTCAGGTTCCCGATGCTCCCGGACATGTTTATTTCGATGTAGGTGCGGAAGAATGTCGTGAAATAGAGGGTGGGGGTCATGCCCGCCGCGAATTTTACGTAACCGTCTTCTCCGGTAACGCCTTGTAGCGCACCTGCCCGCAGTTCGTAGAAATTCGCGAAGTTCTTTGAGATAAACTGCTCGTTGCCGTAGGTCAGCACGACTGCTGTACTGTTGTTGCGATTCAGTCCGAAGTTACCGTCGAGTTCGACGAAGTTGTTCGCATTTATCAGGTAGCGTCCGCCGACATCCAGCGAGACGATGACCTGGTCGAACTTGTCGATGCTCTGCACGTTTACCTTGCCGCCGATGTTCCATTCGCGTGAAAGCGCCATGGTGATGTTTGCCGGGAAGAGAATGTCCGAGCCGTAGTTGCTCACCGCGCCGACGCCGATACCCCAGCGGGGCGAGGGGCGCGTGTCCGGGCCGAACGTGTAGCGGATGTCCCACATGCGATCGACTGCGAACGCATTTATGCATAGTGCGGCGACAAACAGGGCTACAAGGCGGTTCATACGCGATAAATTTAAAATAATCCTCTGTCGAAAAATGTAGATTTGTGCACGAAAAGAGGTTGATATGATAGAACCGCGTCCAGAACTTTCGAAATTGTCTGATTACGTTCCCGGAAAATCCATCGAGGAAATCCGCGAGCGCTTTGGCCTTGACAAGGTAGTGAAACTAGCGTCCAACGAAAACCCGCTCGGGGCTTCCCCGAAGGCGGTCGAGGCGTTTCACCGGATTGCGGACAGCCTGCACCTCTACCCGCGCGGCGATGCGCCGAAATTGATAGATTCCATCGCCAAGATGTACGGCGTGGAAACGAGCCAGATTGTGGTCGGTAACGGTTCCGACGAGATTATCGACATGGTGGGCAAGGCGTTCATCCGCCAGGGCGACAACTGCGTGGGCATTACGCCGACGTTCTCGGTGTACAAGTTTACCACGCTCTCGAACGGAGCCGATTTTATCGGTGTGGGCGAGGGCGAGGCGCGCACGTCGCTCGATGAACTGGCGAAGAAAATCGACGGGAAGACCCGCGTGGCATTCATTTGCAACCCGAACAACCCGACGGGCGCATACTACACCGAAAGCGAAATTCGCGAATTTTTGAAGAAGGTCCCGCAGAATGTGCTCGTGTTCTTGGACGAGGCGTACGCCGAGTTCGCGACGGCACCGGACTACCCGAACATGGCGAAATTTGTTGGCGAGTACTCGAACCTGTTCGTGAACCGCACCTTCAGCAAGATTTACGGGCTGGCGGGGCTCCGCGTGGGCTATGCCTTCGGCAGTACCGAAGTTGTCCGTGCCCTGTGGAAGGTAAAACCGCCGTTTGATGTGAACCAGGCTGCTCAGGTGGCGGCGATCGCCGCTCTAGGCGATAAGGAACACGTGGAAGCGACCCGCAAGATGAATGCTGAGGGCATTGCGATGCTGACCCGCGAATTCAGTGCGCTCGGGCTCAAGGTGCTCCCGACTCAGGCGAACTTCATTTGCGTACGCATCGGTGAACGCGCGAAGGAACTTGTCGCGTTCCTGGAAAGCAACGGCATGATTGTCCGCGGGCTTACGAGCTTCGGTATGCCGGAATACATCCGCGTGACCGTAGGCAAGCCCGAAGAGAACGCGTTCCTGATGGAACTCGTGAAAAAATGGTGCGAGGCGTAATATGGCCCAGGAATTCAACGACCTGCTGCAAATCGCGCTCAAGGCGGCGGAAATGGCCCAGGAAAATATCCTGAAGTATTTCCAGTCCGGTATCGGCGTCGAGTGGAAAAAGGACAACACGCCGGTGACGTTTGCCGACAAGAGTACGGAAGAACTTTGCCGCGAATTCTGGGCGAAGGAAACTCCGGGTTTCGGCGTGATTGGCGAGGAATTCGGAATCGAGAGCCCCGATGCGGAATACCAGTGGGTAATTGACCCGATTGACGGTACGAAGGCTTTTATTCACGGCGTTCCCCTGTTCGGCACGCTTATCGCGCTCTACAAGAAGAATGTTCCGGTGTGTTCGCTTATCCGTATTCCGGCGATGAATACCGCCGTCTGGGCGGTAAACGGCGGGGGAGCCTTCCTGGACGGCCGCGCAGTTCGTGTATCGGGCATATCGCAGTTGAACGAGGCTCTCGTGCTTTCGGGTACGGTAAACACCATGGAAACTTCGGGTTACGGCGAAGGTTTCGCGAAGCTCCGCCGCGGGGCAAGGCTCCACCGCGGGTGGGGCGACTGCTACGGGTATTACCTTGTGGCGGCAGGGCGCGCCGAAGTGATGGTGGACCCGGTCGTTTCCCTCTGGGACATCGCGCCGTATCCGCTCCTCTTCAAGGAAGCGGGCGGCAAGTTCAGTACCATCGATGGCAAGACCGAGCTCTTTGATGCAGATGGCAAGCCCACGGCCCCGATTTACGAAGGGTTCTCGAGTGTCGCGACGAACGGCACCCTGCACGACGTCGCTCTCGACTGCTTGAAAAAATAACGCACTGGGATAGGCCGCCGTGCGGGCGCATCCCTTGTTTCAACGCGCCGCTAGGCGCCGCCGTGCGAGCCCCTCCCTAGTCTCACTTCATCATTGTTTCTACGGTGACAGAATCTTCCGAGAACGTTACGGTAACGGTCCCGCTTTTCGCCGTATTGAGGTAAGGAATCCCAAGCGCGTCGAGCCGTTCGGTCACCTGCTTGTGCGGGTGGCGGAACCTGTTCCTGCGCCCGCTCGAAATGACGGCAACCTGCGGGCCCACCGCCTTCAGGAATTCTTCGCTGCTCGATGTCTTGCTCCCGTGGTGCCCCACCTTCAGCACGTCGCTCCTTAGGTAGGCGAGCGACCCCAGAATCGTCTTTTCGCCCGGGACAGTCAGGTCGCCCGTGACGATTGCGGAATGCCCGAGCCCACTCGCCCGTAACGTGATGCTCGCCTCGTTCAGGTCGCGGCATTCCCTTTCGCGGTCTTTTAGCTCCTTCGGGTGTATCGCCTGCAGTTGAAAGAAGTCGCTCCCGAAAAAAGATTCCTTCCAGGTAAATCCGCGCCTTATTTCGCGCAGGGGAACCTTGCGGTCTACCGCTTCCTCGACCATCTCGCGCCATTCCACGCCGTCTGCCGTGCGGGAACATTCGTTTGTCCATATCTCGTTCACCGGGAACATGCGAAGCAGGCTTGCGGCACCCCCGAAGTGATCTTTGTGCGGGTGCGTTATCACGAGCGCGTCGAGCCTCTGCACGCCGATGTGGTGCAGGAAGGGCACGATGATGTCTTTGCCGGAATCAGTGTAGTCGATATCGCCTGCGTCAACGAGGATGTAGCGCCCGCCGGGGCTTTTCAGCAATATGCTGTCGCCTTGCCCTACATCGATGACGGTCATGCTCCAGGTAGGGCCCAGAATTTGCGTTATGCCCTGGACGCAGAACGTGATGGAAAAAATAAGCGTGCATATGATGCAGTACCCGCGGGCGACCAGGTTCTTGCGACACACGGGCAACGTGATGAACAGCAGGCCGAGCAGGAGCAGTATCCAGGCATTGAACGGCCCGACGGTAACGGATGCCTGCGCCGAATCGGAAAGGAGCCGAGTGAGCAAACTTGCAAGCCGGAGGAAGAATCCTGCCGCATAGCAGAGTGTTTCGCGCATGAAGTCGATGGGCGAAAGAGCCGCGAATAGCCCCGCCTGCATTCCCCACGAAATCGCGGGAACCACGACGATGTTCCCGAGCCACGCCATCGGGGAAAGCGTCTTGAAGTGGTGTATCAGGAACGGCGCCGTAGCAAGTGTTGCGCATAAAGTAACATAAGTAGGCGCGATTGCGAGCGATTCCAGCAGGTTCCAGATTTTGCTCCGCTTCAGGAATTCCGGGAGGTGGCGGAGCGGGTTGTAGCTGTTGCCTACGAGGATGCCCGCGGTTGCCGCTGCGGAAAGCTGGAAACCCGTATTCCAGAGTTCTGCGGGCGAATGCAGGAGAATGCACAGGAGGGCGACCCCCAGGCTGTTCAGTGTATTCGCGGGGCGTTGTAGCAGGGTTCCCAGTTGCGGGACGGCGAACATCAGCACCGCGCGTATGACTGCGGGCGACCCGCCGGTGACCGGCACGTACACGCCGAGCAGGCAGATTGCGATGATGCTTGCCGCCTTGTGGGGGAGGCGCGTCGCCTTCAGGAACACCATGAGCATGCCCGCGAGCAGAACCACATGGAAGCCGCTAATCGCGAGGACATGCACGAGGCCCGAACGCTGGAAGTCGTTCCGGAGCGCCTCGGGAATGCCGCTCCTATCGCCCGCGAGTAGCCCGAGCAGGAGCCCCGTCTCCGCAGGTTCCAAGTAGTCGTCGAACCGCGTCTTGAGCCAGCGGCGGAACCGGTGAAAATACCGCTCGAACGTCCAGCCTCCGCGCCAGGAATCCCAGTGGAGCATTTTCCCGTAGGCGGCGAACTTCTGGCTCGTGAGCCATTCCCGCGTGTTGAACCCGCCGGGAACCGTGGGGTCCATGACCGGGTACCACTTTGCCTCGTAGCAGATGCTGTCTCCCGGTTCCGGGAGTGCGGGCAAATCCCGCTTTTCGGTTATCCTCACGCGATACGCGGCGCCCTCCTCACCTGCAGAGCCTTCCTTGCCTGCAACGCCATTTACCGCAATGATAAACGCGGTCCCGTTTGCCCTCGGGAGCATCGCCTCGATTTTACCGCACGCCTTCGTGGGCAGGTCGTCCGGGAGGCTTGCCCCCCGCGGGCCCACGAGCAGGCTGTGGCACGCCACTCCGGCAACAAGCGCCCCCAGGATGCACCACTGCACGCTCCTCGGGAAAAATCTCGTGCATATTGCGATGGGGGCGAGCAGTGCCACCGCAAATTCCGGAGCGTCTAGGCTTGCGTATGTCGCCATCACGGTGAGTGCCGCGACGAGTGCTGGTTTCCCCGCAAGCGGGTCCATCAAATCGTGCATGTTCTGTAAAAGAACCGCTTTCCTGTTTTGTTTTTTTCTCATATTTTTATAGTTTTGTTCCAGGTTGAAGGTGCCTCTATCTATAAGACGCCCGAAACGCGAAAATGAGCCAAAACATGCGTGAAAAAATTCTTTACATGCTTTTAGCCCTCCTCGTGGCCGGTTTTTGGGGCTGTGCCGAAGAAGAAACGGGTGAACCCGTAATTCTTCCGCGGACGCTTTCTCCGTACGTGCTTTACCCGAACGACCTCGCGAACAACGACTCGGCCTCGGCCCATGTGGCGGAAGGCTTGCAACTGCTTGTGCACCCGAAGGTCTCGTACACCCTTTCTTTCGAGAAGGACCCGAATATCGAGGACGCGCCCGTGCTCCAGCTTTTCCGACTAGGGGAGATGGTAAGTGAAGGCCGCGTTTCGACCAGCCACGTGCGCACGCTGGAGCCGAAGCTCGAAGGCAGCCGCTATGTCTATGAATTCCTGTGCGAGGAACTTGACCGCAATACATGGGTGACCACGCTTGTGCTGGACGGCGAACTTTACAAGGGTACAACGCGCAGGGCTCGCCTTGTTGCAGAGGGCCCTTACTCCGATACGCTTTCGCTCAACCTGATTGTCGTGGGCAAGGTCGATTTCCTTGATTCGTTCATGAACGAGAACTTGTTTGCGGAACTCTTGCTCACAAATTTCAGGACGTATTACTCGTCTATCGTTATCGATACCTTGTACGTGCGATACGCGCATGAACATCCGACGCTCGGCTCGAAGTACCCGGCGAACGAGCCCTGGGTTGCAGGCAGGTCTTCCGACGACATGTTTGTAACCGAACTGGGAGGCTGGCCAGAGCCCAAGCTGAAGAACGCTCTTGATATTCTGCTGGTGCACCGCATCGAGGCGGACTGGGTGCTGGGATATTCGCTCCTGTATGGAAGCAACTTGCAGGGCGGCACGGGAAGTACCGTCGTCATTGGCGCGTACAACAAGACTCCCTCGGGCGAGGAGGGTGTGCCGTACACATCCATGATATCGACTGCGATTCACGAGACCGGGCATTTCTTCGGGTTGAGGCACACGACTGCGACCCTCGCAGATTTCGAGGTGGACATGGACTACTCGAACTACGAGGATGGATTTACCGATACTCCGTATTGCAAGGACCTGCTTACCTCGGGACTTCTAAAGAGCCGTGGCGGTAAGCCCGTAAGCGACTTTGCCAGGTTGCCCACCTTGCGCGGGAGGTTTGCGACCGCGTTCGATATGAACTCTTGTCCGGATTCGCATAACATGATGTTCCCCGCGGTGAACGAGGATGGCGTGGACGGCTTTACGGAACAGCAGCTGGAACACATCCGCAAGAACTTGCGGGTCTACCCGCACTGAGGTTACGATGGCGACTAAGCGACAGTTTTGCGAGCCGGTGCAGTTGCTCGCGTTTGTTCTCCAGAAGGGTGCGGAATGGAACCCGGAAGTGTTACGTGCGCTAGAAAATACCTGGGGGCCACTGCGCCACAAGGGTGCGCTTTTTGCCTTCGACAAGACGCCGTATTACGAGCCCGAGATGGGCGAGGGGCTCTACCGCGGTGTGGTTTCGTTCGAGAAGTGCATCCCTGCAGAGACGATTGCCCTGGAAAAGGCGCGCAGTAACGAGCTTGAACTCACGATGGCAAGTGCCGAGAATCCGGACATGCGTACCGTGAATATCGATATCGGCTACATGGACTTGGACAAGGTGGTGCTTCCGAGTTACAAGCGCGGGCCGTTCAAGCTGTATGCGGGCGAGGGCGTGTGGCTAGACATGCTGCTCACGTACGCGAAGGGTGTGTTTCACCCGACGGCGTGGGCGTTCGAGGATTTCAAGCGGAACCCTTACCAGCACGACCTGCAGCTTATACGTGAGCGCTGGCGCAAGGCGCAGAAAGTGAAACTATAGCTTGTAGGCTTCTTTCTTCAGTTTCTTGAAGAAATCGAACTGCGCCTTGGTAGAATTCTGCATCGTGTACTTGAGCGTGCGCTCGTGGGCGACCTCGCGCATCTTGGCGTATTCTTCGGGTTTTTCCAGGAACATCGTGCGGCATTCTTCCATCGCGTTCAGCCATGCATTCTCGTCGATGGGCAAGATGCGTCCCGCGGCTTCGTCCATGACGATATCGTGCGGGCCACCGTAGTTGCTCACGATTGCGGGCGTTCCCGTAGACATCGCTTCTACCACGACGTTCCCGAAGGTGTCCGTCACGCTCGGGAACAGGAAGAAGTCCGAATCCGCATAGAGGCTCGCGAGCGTCTCGCCGCCCTGCTCGCCTGCAAAGTGCACGCTGTTGTCGTCTGCGAAGAACTTCTTGATTTCTTCGAGGTACCAGCCGTAACCCACGTACATGAGTTCCACGTCGCTGTGCTGGGTGGCGAACTTCTTCCACACGCCGTTCAAGAACTCGAGATTCTTCTCTTTCGAGATACGTCCGATAAACGAGAAACGCACCTTGCGCGCGGTTTCGGTCTGTACCGCTTCGGTGGAGCCGTTGTACTTTTCCCACACGCCCTTCCCGCGCAGGTCGGGCGAGAACTTTTCGAGCGGGAGCCCGCGGGGCAGAATCTGCACCTGGTTCGCGGGGATTTTCAGCTGCGAGGTGAGAATGTCCGCGTAGTCCTTGCAGGGGCTAACCACGGGCTTTGTCATCCCGTAGAAAATCTTCATGAGCCACAGCACAAAGTGGAACATCCATTTTGCCTTCACGAGGGTCTTCGTGTAGGTAGGGACGTCGGTGCGGTAGTGGCTGAATACCTTGATGCCCGCAACCTTCGCGCAGAAGCATACGAGCCATGCGCCGGGGCTCGGGGTCTCGAACTCGATGAGGTCGACGGGGTAGCGCTTCAATAGCCTGAGCACAGGGCCCACGCGCGGGATAGCGAGCTCGCTGTTCGCGTACCCGAGCTGTTCCATGCTGAATAGCCTCGGGAGCAGAATGCAGTAGCCGTTTTCCACCACGCCGCAGGGGCGCGTGTTGAACGCGTTGCCTGCAAGGAAGGCCTTCATGCCATGTGCACGCATGTACGGGATAACGTTCCTCAGGTTGTTTGCAATCCCGTTCGTTTCGTCCAGGTTGTCGGAATAGAACAGGATGCGTACGTCGTCTGCGGGGCGTGTCGCGCGTTCCTTCTTCAAATAGCCGCGCAACTTCAGTAACTTCGGGATGTTCAGGAGTAGCGACCCGAAAACAATCGGCGGAATCATGCCGGTGCGCAGGTTTCCGGGGGGCTGGTGCTTGAAACTGAACATCTTCCTGAATGTACTCGTGACCGTGCGCCCGAAAATCGGCGGTCTCGTGTCCAGCGCGTCGGTAGCCTTAAGCTTTGTTGAACCTGACGCAGTCTTCATACTTCACTCCTTTGCCACCGAAAAGGTCTAGCGCCGATCCGATGGTGAGGTCAATCTTTCCGTTTGAAATTTGCTTGCAGTGTTCCAGGTCGGCAAGCGACTTGGCGCCGCCCGCGTACGTGCAGGGGATGGGGCTGTTCTCGGCGAGGAACACGATGAGTTCGTCGTCCATGCCCTGCTGCTTGCCTTCCACGTCGGCGGCGTGAATCAGGAACTCGTCGCAGTATCGGGCGAGGTCATTGAGCGTCTCGGCGGTAATCTCGATATCGATAAGCGTCTGCCAGCGGTTGATGGCGATTTTCCAGTGCGGGCATTCTTTTCCGTGCAAAACGGAGTCGCCTGTGCTTGCATTGGCGATGCGCTTGCAGCTCAGGTCAAGTACCAGATGGTCGCGGCCCACCGTTTTCGATAAACGTTCCAGGCGCTCGCGGTCGAGCTTGCCTTCCGGGAATATCCAGCTGGTGACAATCACGTGGCTTGCGCCCGCCCCGATGTATTCCATCGCGTTGTCGGCGGTGATTCCACCCCCGACCTGCAGGCCTCCCGGGTATGCCGCGAGGGCCGCCTTTGCGGCTTCCACGTTGCCTTTCCCGAGCATAATCACGTGCCCGCCCTTTATACCGTCCTTCTTGTAGAGTTCTGCAAACCAGGCGGGGGAACGGTCCGTCTCGAAATTCGTCTTGAGGCCGGCACCGCTATCGCTGAGCGAACTGCCGACAATCTGTTTTACCTTTCCGTCGTGCAGGTCTATGCAGGGGCGAAACTTCGTCATTAGTCCTTCGCTCCCGTTACGGTCCAGTCGAGTTTCTTGTTGTGGCTCGCATCGCTGCGCCCGCGGTAAAAAAGAATCTCTCCGCCCGCGGCTATCTTCATCGCCTTCTTCGCGAACCACCCGTCCACCTTGTCCAGGAGGCTTGCCTTCTGGTACGTCTTGTTCACGGGGAACGAAAGCTCGGGTGCTCCCTCCTTCCATACGATGGAAAGCTTGTTCTTCGGGAACTTCTTGCCGCTGTAGGTATCCTCGCCGTCCTTGACCTGCGTGGGTAACAGCAGTTTGGTGCCTTCACCTGCGTTGTAGAGCGCATAGCCGAACAACCCGCCTTTTTCGCTTATGGAGATTCTGCCCGCATAGTAGGGCGAGCGGGTATTGGTGCTGAAATTGATGGAACGGACCGCGAGGTCTGTCGCCTGCACGGTTTGCCAAATCTGGTCCATGTAGGCGTATCCCTTCACGCTAATCGTATCCTCGTTGTAGCCGATGCGGCCCGAAACGCGCCCGTAAGGGATGTGCACGTACTGCGCGAATTTTGCGTCCCCGACTTTCCAGATGCCGTCGCCCAGCACCTTGCCCTGTTCGGCACTTTCGAACGTGAGGTCCATGAAGAACTTTCCGCCCTTGTCGGCGGTAAAGTACACGCGGTGGCCCTTGCCGGGCTTGTTTTCCATCGCGTATTCACCCTTGATGTCGATGGTGTTCTTTTCCTTGATGGCCTTCAGGCGTTCGGGCGGGTACTGGCGGCCCACGGCGTAACTTTTGCCCTTGAAGTTCCAGAAACTCATGTCGCAGCCGATTTTTTTGCCCGAAGCGGGGACGTACAGCGTGGAATAGTTCACGAATGCGCGCGTCCCGTTGTCGAACACGAACTGGTAACTCCATGTTTCGTTGAATTCCTTCGCGCTGTTTTGGTGCGGCATAAAATCGCTTGCCGTAAGGTTGCGCACGGCGCCAGAGGGGGGCGTCACATCGCCCGCGAAAGCGGCCTGGACCGCAAATGCGGAGAGGACTGCAAAAAATAATATGCCGAAGGAACGTCTCATATTCCTAAAAATAAAAAAATGAGGCGCAAAAAAGCGCCCCTTTATCGGGGCGCTTGGCGTAATATCGGGATAACGAGCGCTTTTACAGCGGCAGGTCCTTGCCCATGCCTAGCTTGAGTTCGGTGCGCCTGCGCACGACCATTTCGTTGAAGAGGTCGGTGAGGCTGTCCTCGATGCTGATCATGGGCTTCCAGCCGATTTCGTTTACCTTGGTGGGGTCGCCAATCAGTAACGGGATATCGTTCGTGCGTTCGTAGGCAGGGTCAAATCGGAAGTCTACGCTCACGTCTGCAATCTCGACGAGCATGTCGACGAGTTCGCGGAAGGTGTAAGACTTGCCACTGCAGATGTTGTACACCTGCCCGGAGGGGGCCGTGTTGAGAATCTGTATCATGGCGCGGGCAACGTCGCGCACGTCCACCACGTCGCGGCTGATGTCGAGGCTACCCGAATACACGACGGGTTCGGCGTGGTAATACTTTATCTTCACCAGCTGGTAGGTAATGGAGGGGATTGCGAAACGCCTGCTGTGGTGCGGGCCCGTAAAATGGAAGGGGCGCACGGCGACGATGTGCATGTCGTTTGCGTTCCTGAACTGGTTGCCGAGAATTTCCATGCACGCCTTCGATGTCGCGTAGGGCGTGAGCGGGTTCGGCAGGTCAGTTTCCTTGTGGAGGTAGGTGAGGTGCTGTTCCGTGCGGCCGTAAATCTCGCTCGAACTGAGCAGCATGATTTTCGCCTTCGGAACCACCTGCCTTGCGGCTTCCAGGAGCGTCTGCGTGCCGAGCAGGTTGATGTTCAGGGTCTCGTAGGGCTTCTTGTAGCTGAGGCCCACGGAGGATTGGCTCGCAAGGTGGTAGATGTGCGTAGGCTCGACCTTCTGCATCATCTCCAGCACGTCCTTGAAGTTCAGCATGTCGCCAGTGAGGTACTCCACGCCGTCCACCTTCTGCCAGGGCTGAGGCTGTTCGTCGCTGAAGCTGTAAAGCCCATGGCTTGTTCCGCTCAAGTTCGAGAGGATGTGGAAACCGAGTCCTCCCGTACCGCCTGTAACTAATATGCTCATATGCTATTCCTCACCTAATTGCATCCCATGCTTTCGTTACAATTTCTTTTTCGATGTTCGTCACTTTTTCGACCGCACCGATTCTGGTGGGCAGAATGTAGACGCGCGTGCCCTTTTCGGCCTTCTTGTCGACCGCCATCGCTTCCCAGGCCTTTTCCGTATCCACGCCAAAGGTTTTCGGGAATCCGAGTGCGTCGAGGAGCGCGTTCTGGCGGGATTCTGCCGCGGCATCCATCATGCCGAGCATTACTGCGGCCCTTGCGGCGACGCGCATCCCGAGCGAAACCGCGATGCCGTGGCTGAACATGTTGTAGCCGGTAAGCTTTTCGATGGCGTGCCCGAAGGTGTGGCCGTAGTTGAGAATGGCGCGCAGGCCCGATTCCTTCTCGTCAATGCCCACGACTTCGGCCTTGATCTGGCAACTGCGGAAAATCATGTGCTTGAGCGCATCGAAGTCACGGTTCTTGATGGCGTTTACGTTGCCTTCCAGGTAGCGGAAGAATTCCTCGTCGTAGATGACGCCGTATTTGACGATTTCGGCAAGGCCCGCGAGGTATTCGGTATCGTTGAGGGTCGAAAGCACCGAGATGTCGCAAACCACCGCGCGGGGCTGGTAGAACGCGCCAATCATGTTCTTGCCTTCGGGGTGGTTCACCGCCACCTTGCCGCCCACGGAACTGTCGACCATGCTGAGGAGGGTCGTGGGGAACTGGATGAACGGGATGCCACGCTGGTAGGTGGCGGCCCCGAAGCCGGCCATGTCGCCGACCACGCCGCCGCTGAACTGCAACAGGCAACTCTTGCGGGTGTAGCCGCGGTGCAGCATGAACGTGAAAAGCTGGTTCAGGTTGTGGAGCGTCTTGTTGCGTTCGCCCGCCTGGAACTTGAATACGGGGCACCTGCCGGCCTGGCCGCGGAGCATGTTGAGCATGTTGCCCTGCGCCTTCGCGATGGTCGTGTCGGTGCATACCAGGAATTCGTGCGAGGGGGAGAGCTGCAGGCCTTCGAGCAGGCACGCAGTCTCGGGGACGATATCCTTCCCGATAAAGATGGGGTAGCGGCCCCCGCTGCTCGGGTAAACATCGAGCGCATGGCTCTTCCAGAACTGCAACATGCGCAGGATCCGCTCGATGATGTGGGAATCGTTCACGTCGTTCGTGCTTTCCACGCTGAAATCCGCCTGCGCGTAGTTCTTTTCGCGCTCCTTGAGCATCACCTTGATTTTTGCGAGGCGTTCCTCGTCGCTCAGGTTTGCGAGCAGCGGGCGCGTGTTCTTGCGGCCGATGCGTTCACTCAGTATTTCGGGTTTGGCCCACAGGCGGATGAGCGTTCCCGATTCGCGGATGACTTTCACGTTTTCGGGATTGTTGATGGCGCCGCCGCCGAGCGATACCACCTGGGGTGTCTCGTTGGCCGCGATTTCTGCAATCACGTCGCGTTCCATCTCGCGGAACTTCGCTTCGCCATCCTGTTCAAAAATCTCGCTGATGCTCTTGCCTGCGCGCTCGACGATAACCGCGTCGGTATCGACGAGCGGGCGGCCCAGACGTTCGGAAAGGGTGCGGCCCGTGCGGCTCTTGCCGCTGGCCATGAATCCGGTGAGGAAAATATGCTCTTTCATGTTAGCCCTGCATCCCTTTGCGCATAATCGCAGTCAGTTCTTCGTTGGTGCGGCCCTCCGTCTCCTTCGGGAACCACTTGCGGAAACTTTCCAACCCCTGGTGTACGAGCATGCCTTCGCCCGTGACGACCTTGCAGCCCTTCGCCTCTGCCATCTGCAGAAGTTTGGTGCGCGGCGGCGCGTACACGATGTCGCACACGACCTGCCCCTTGTGGAGGCATTCCGCGGGGAGCGGGCTTTCGCCTTCGTTCGGGGTCATGCCTACCGATGTCGCGTTGATGATGATGTCGAAATCGGCGGAGATGCTTTCGAAGTCGGCGAAGGTAGAAACCTTTACCCCGACTTCTACAAAGACCGCGTTCAGGCTGTCGGCGAGCGCCTGGCCCTTTTCTGCCGTGCGGCACACGATGGTGAGCGCGTTGCCCTGTTCCACGAGCGTAAACGCGATTGCCTTTGCGGCGCCGCCGTTCCCGAGGAGCGCCACGCGCTTGTTGCTGACGTCTACGCCGTTTTCTTCGAGGTTGCGGATGCAGCCGTACGGGTCGGTCGTCGTCCCGCGGAGAGTGCCCCCGACAATTCCGTCCTTCCAGTAGAGCGTGTTCACGCTGCCGGTGAACTTGCTGATGTTGCTGAGCTCGTCTACGAGCCTAGGGCTTCCGTCGCAACCCACGAATTCGGTCTTGTACGGGATGGTAACGTTTGCCCCCCGGAAATTCATTGCCCTGAACCCGCGGATGGCGTCCGCGAAATTTTCCGGTTCCGGTGCATGGGGGAGGTAGCGTGCGTTGATTCCTAGCGCCTCGAAAAGGGCGTTGTGCATCGCGGGCGACTTGCTGTGCGCCACCGGATGCCCGAAGATACAGAGCGTCTCTGTTTTTCCGTCGATACGGTTCAATTTTACCTCTTTTGTCCGCCCACCTGGGGCTGAACTCTCAATAATCCTTACAAAAGATATATAATATTTAAGGCAAAAGAGGATTTACTATGAAAAAATTTGTTGCCTTATGTATTTGCGCGTTTACACTGCTTGCCTGTGAATCGGATGAGCCGCAGAAGGTCGCGGAAAAGGCCGCTCCGGAACAGGTCAAGGCCCAGCAAGCGGCAGTCCAGCCCCAGAACGATGCCGCAAGCGCGATGACGGACGCGCAAGTATTTGCTTACATCTTGGGTTCGGTCTACGGGTTGCCGTCGTACATGAATACGCCCCAGCGGGTCGGCGCGATGGTCGATCTCGATGCAATGATTCAGGGAATTGTCGATAACGAGAGGGCCCTGAAGGATTCGACCTGGAAACTCCAGCTTTCGGAGGAAGAGCGGAAGGATATCAACGAGCATTACGAGAAGGTGGCCGCGGAACGTAGGGCGGCGGGTGACAAGGCTCCGGAAATTGCCCTTGCGGGGCCGATTACGGGCCAGAAGGTTGTCATTGCCGATACCACGTCCATGATTGTCAAGTATTCCTATGCGCAGGGCGTGACAATCGACATGCTCTTTGACGGGATGAGGAAGAGTTTCAACGAGGATTTCGAGGCGAGATTCTTTGTCCAGGGCGTGCGCGAATTTGTTTACGAGGCGATGAACCCGTCGTTCAGGAAGGCCGTCTCGGACGAGAGACTCAAGGCGGTCAACACGAAATACAGGAACCGCATGGAACAGATTCGCGAGGAACAGCGCCGTCAGTAACGATTTTGAACTATATTTCCCGTAAAATTTCTAAAGGAGTAATATGAAAAGCATTAAAATGATTGCAGTGGCTGCAGCTCTTACGCTTGTTGGCCAGGCTTTTGCGGCAGATTGGTACGTGAGCCCGAGCGGTAAGAACAAGAACGAAGGTACGTCCCCGTCTGCGCCCCTCAAGAACATCTGGAAGGCTATTGAACTTGCTTCTGCCGGCGACGCCATTCACGTGGCCGCGGGCAACTACAACGGCCAGATGAAGAAGGGCTGGATTCTGCTTGACAAGCCGGTATCTCTCATCGGCGGTTATTCCGACGATTTCAAGACCCGCGACGTCATCAAGAACAAGACGATGTTCCAGCCCACCAACGAGATGAACTCCACCAAGGGCCAGGGCATTTTGCACATCAACTACAAGGGCGCGAACTCAAAGGTCGTGATTGACGGTTTCATTTTCGACCAGGGCGAAGCGAACAGCTACCACGCGGTAAACGGCAAGCCCGAAGGCGTTGCGACCGGCATGTGGCTTGAACCGCCCGCAAAGGGCAACACCACGAACCCCTCGCTGAACGTGTACAGCCTCTATGGCGAAAATTCCGAGGGTGACCTCACCATCCAGAACTGCGTGTTCGTGAACGCCGGTAACATTGCCCTGCAGGTGAACCACTTCGCGGGCAACGTGAAGGTTTTGAACAACATATTCATCGCGAACCGCATTATCGGTGCGAACGTGCTTGCCAAGCAGAACAAGCTGGGCGCAGTCGATTATGAATTTGCGTACAACACGGTGATGTTCACCTGGACCCGCACCAAGGAATTCGGTGATATGGGCTTCGGCGTGCGTTCCAACACGAACTGCTTTAGCCGCATCCACAACAACCTGCTCGCACTCAACATGATGGCGGGTTTCGACAACACGAAGGGTGACCCGAAAACGAAGAAGGTCTGGCTCGACAAGAACGCGTTCATCTTGAACAAGAAGGGCGACGTGACCGTTACGGTGAGCCCGAGCATCCTCTGGCTCAATGTTGCCGACGACCAGTTCGAGGACCTCGAAGATGCCCCGAGCATCGAGAGCTTGAGCGGGAACATCTCCATCAGCGACCCGAGCATTTTCAAGGGTAAGATCAACCAGGCTTACCTCGAAGGCTTCCTGAATGCGACCTACACCGAACAGACCTCGTATAACGAGAACTCTCCGGCGAACCTGTTCCGCGCCGCGATGGGCATGAACAAGCAGGGCTCCATCTCTTCGAAGGTGTCCATGTTCATGAACAAGTACCCGATGGAAGAATCTCTCCTGCTGTTTGGCCTCATGGAAGGCTACGGCGCCCAGATGCCGAAATAAGCCGTTTCTCAAAAAGCAGTTTGTTCAAGGCATTCCCGACCGCGGGAGTGCCTTTTTGTATTGCGTTTTTTTACTAAATTTTCCCCGTAATTTTTTAAAGGATACCACAATGGATATTCCCGAATCTTCGAATTTTGTACAGGACATCATCGTCAACGACCTCAAGACGGGCAAGCGCACCAAGGTGCATACCCGTTTTCCGCCCGAACCCAACGGCTACATCCACATCGGGCACGCGAAGTCTATCTGCCTGAATTTCGGTACCGCCATCAAGTACAAGGACTTCGGCGGCATCACGAACCTGCGCTTTGACGACACGAACCCCTCCAAGGAAGACGTGGAATACGTGGATTCCATCCGCGAAGACGTGAAGTGGCTCGGTTTTGAATGGAAGGGCGGAGAATACTTCGCCAGCGACTACTACGACCAGATTTACGCCTTTGCCGAAAAGCTTATCGAGATGGGCAAGGCCTACGTGGAAGACTTGACCCGCGACGAGATGCAGGAATACCGCGGCAACGACGCCGGCAAGCCGAGCCGCCCGAGCCCCTACCGCGACCGCAGCATCGAAGAGAACATGAAGCTGTTCCGCGAGATGCGCGACGGCAAGTACGCCGACGGCGAGAAATGTCTCCGCGCCAAGGTGGACCTCGCTAGCCCGAACATGAAT
>FLNZ01000064.1_pt1 | contig 17984 bp, 8 predicted proteins | sample 1140391 | NCBI WGS metagenome assembly FLNZ01 (sample SAMEA3878171, study PRJEB12797) | bioreactor metagenome | biome: Moose rumen | place: Sweden | collected 2011-10
AGGCCCGAGGAACGCGAGCCTCTCGAGCTCCTAAAGACGGCCAACGCGCTGCTCGGATTCAACCAAGTGTCACTCGCGAAGTACCTGATGGTGGCCGCGAAGGAAGATGCCGGAGTTAAACTATCCGCGGGCGCCGATGCGTCCGGCATTAAACAACCCGCCGGCATTAAACGGCCCGACGGCAAAAATCAGGATGCTCGCAGGGCACAGGATGTTCGCAGGGCACAGGATGTTCGCAGGGCACAGGATGTTCGCGGGGCACAGGATGTTCGCAGGGCACAGGATGTTCGCGGGGCAAAGAACTCCTCCGGGTCGCTGGATGCCCGCGACGTTCCGGCATTCTTCGCGCACGTGCTCGAGCGCGCAGACTTCGCGCGTGACTTGCACTTCCAGACCTCCACCTTCATCGACACGCTCGACTACACGGGAACGCGACTCAATCACGGTTCCAAGCTCGTGATTGCCGCGGCAGGCATCAAGCGCAGGGAACTGCGCGAATGCGCGGGCGACCTTGACGGGCTCAAGCTGCCCGTGGGCTTCAGCAACGCGAAAATTGCGATGAAGGGCGTGCTCGCCGTGCAATGGAACAGCAGTTCAAGTGCCGCCGAGCACACCACCGAATTAAACGGCGGCGCGGGCAATCCGGGCGAAAACGGCGCCCACCCCGCTCCCGAAAACATCGCGCAGCTCCGCGACGCCCTTGCTTGCTGGGAATACCGCGAAAACTACCCGTGGGTGAGTATCGTGGACGACACCTCCACCATCGGGAGCGACTCGCAAAAGAGCCTGGACGATTTCCTGTGGCTAACGTTCACGCGCTCCGACCCCGCACAAGACATCTACGGGCTAAACGAGCGCTTTGTGCAAAAGCACTGGGCGATAGACGCCCCGCTCATCGTGGACGCCACCATCAAGCCACGCCACCAAAAGGCACTCGTAGTTCCGGACAACGTTGTTTTGAAAGCAAAGGAGGTTCTAGAGAATGCACGCTAGTACCCTCCCCTCCATATACAAAGTTCTACTTTTGACCGTGACAATCCTTGCTACAGCGATTGCGCCCGCACAAGCACAGAAATGCGGCATGGCCTTCGCGCACCAGAACAGCAAGCAAAAATCCGTATTGCACCCCGCCGCAGCACTCCGGATCAAGAACTGCGATGCACGCGAATACTACGACAGCGTCTATACCCGCGAAACGGAACACTTCCAGATATTCTACACGCTGGGTATAGGCCCGCACGCAACCAGGCCCGAATTTGTAGACTCGCTCGCCGTAACGCTCGAAAATGCGCTGACGTTCCACACGAAAACCATGAAAATGCGCGCACCGCAGGGCATCGACACCACGAGTCACTACCAGATGCCCGTGAAGGCCGGGCTCTACCCCGTCGAAGTCGCCGAAATAGACTTTCTCCGCGACCCGAGAAGCGTGCTCAAGGCAGACGCCTGCAACGGTTGCTACGGAGTGACATACCCGAGCCCCAAAGATTACCACAAGTCCGAGATAATCATCGACAACGATTTCAAGTACGTGCCGGAGAACGCGACCGCCACAAGTTCAATCGTGCGGGACGAAAAGACCTGCACCTACCCCACCTCAACCGTAGAGCAAAACAGCACTGCCTACCAGTACTCCTACAACAAGGAGTTCGCCAAGGGCATCCAGGTCACCATATACCACGAGATGTTCCACGCCGTGCAGTTGCAGTACATGGACCTGTTCAATCACTGGACTTACTGGATAGAGGCTTCCGCTGCCGGAAACGAGGAAGTCGGAGCCCCCGATATCGATGACTACTTCCTGTACGTCAGCAGGTTCTTCAACTACGGTGGAACCGCGATAGACGCAATCGAGTACGAGTACGGTCTCGTAATTCTCTACTTGTACCTGTACAACCACGTGGACAAGCACTTCGACAAGGAAATCTGGGAACTTTTTGAAACCAAACCGAATGCGCCCTTCAAGGAAAAACTCAAGAAGATTCTTGAAAAGCGGGGCTTGGACGGCGATTCGCTATTCCATGACTTCGCGACGGCGGCAGCGCTCTCCGGAAAGAACGCGAACGCAGTAAGCAATGCACGCTGGATTCACGAAGACCAACCAAAGTGGGTTCAGGCAATCGCAAATCGCCCGACGTTTATCGACGGAAGTGAAAGCCAGGGCAAGTTCACGCCCAACATTCCACTCTACTCCCTCGACTTCTACCTGGGCGGCACCCCGGACCTTGACGAATACAAAGGCAAGGCTACGGCGCTTGTGTTCAACGGCGAAAAGATCGGCATTAGGGAAATCAAGAACACGGCCTCGGTGGATTCCATCATCAAGGACGCCTTCTTCGCCGATTCCATCATGTGGGTGTTCAGCAGTTTCGACAATCCGAAACGCATTCCCGAAATGGTAATGGATTCCACGCTTCGTGCCTTCCCCATGCCCTGGCGCGGCAACGGCTCGCTCTGCTTTACACCGCTACCGGAATCAAAGAAGTTTATCGAAATTCGTAACGCCCGCGGGGATCTGGTGCTGCGCGAACCCTACGAAAAGACGACGCACTGCATCAACGAAGACAACGTAAAGAGCTCGATGAAGCCGGGCGTGTACCGATTCCGCGCAGGCTCCAGCGGGAAGACTGAAAAGTTTATCGTCACGTACTAATTTTTCAAACCGAAGCGCCCTTGAAGCAAAGCATTATAAAAAGTCGTTTAATAAAATCCCCGAACGTTTAATGGAAACGCTGTGAGCAAAGAATGCCTCGTATTAACGAGGCATGGTTGCGAGAGTGAGCACAAACCGGAGCGTTTTAACAAAATGTAGTGCGAACGGTCGCTTAAGCGACTAACAGCCGCGAGGATTTCCTCCCGCCGCTCATCTCTTACCTGCAAAAAGAGAAATAAACCATTTTCAACCGGAGCCATTGCTAATTCTTGGCGTAGGCGTGTACTCCGCTAAGTGAACACTTGAACGAAGTGATCGTGCGAACGTGCGGAGCACACGATGAAGCCAACATTATATAATAGAGATCCCCGCTCAAGGCGGGGATGACAGTTTTGCAGGTTAAAGCAATTCCCCGATCCAGGGGAAGATATTGTCCTGGTTCTCGAGCTTGTTCAGGAGCGACGTATCGGTCTTTTTGCGACCCATCGCGAGTCCGGTCATCGCGGCGGCATAGAGGGCGCACACATTCCTGTAGTGCGTGTTCTCGCGGAAGCGCGCGTAGTCGGCCGCAGACTTGTTGTGAATCATGAACGCCCAGTCGGAGGCCTGGAACAGCAGGAGCTCGCGGGCCATCTGCGCGTAATACCTGCGATACAGCCGGGTCTGCGCGGTCTTGCCCTTCTTCTCGCGGGCAACGAGCGCGCGGCGGAACTCTTCCATCATGCCGCGCATGCGGAAGAATAGCGGGTACGCGTGACTCACCTCGTCGTTCATCCAGACTTCACCGAAACCACCCTCGCCCCATGAGGAGAATATCGGGCTATGTACCGCCTCGTCGCAGGAGGAATACATCGTGGTTTCGAGAGAGGCCATCTCTACCGTATTGGATGCGGCGGCGCGCTCGAACATCTTCTCGATAAACAGCGGGCCCTCGAACCACCAGTGCCCAAAGAGTTCCGCATCGTAGGGGCACAGGATGGAAACCTTGTTGCCTTCCATGTTCGGGAGGAGTTCGGTGACGGTCGCCTCGCGGTTCGCTACGAAGAGTCGCGCGTGGTCCTCGACCAGGCGCATCGCGTTCCACGGGCGGTAAATCTGCTTGTCCTCGCTCCCGGTAATGCGGTAGTACTTGAGGCCGGTCTCGATGGGAGTATCGCCCGCCATAAAGTAATCGCCCAGGTAGCTGCGGTCGCGTTCACTTGCGATATCCTTGAAGAACTCGCGGTACTCGGGGTGCCCCGGGTAGCCAGTCTTCCGGCTCCATACTTCCATGGAACTTGCCTGCTCGCGGCCCATGCAATAAAGCCCCGCAGGGGTCTTTATTGGCGCAAATACTCCGTATTTGGGCGCGGGCTTTGCCAAAAGCACGCCGTGGGTCTCGAGGAAGAAGTACTTGAACCCGAATTCGGCGAGAAGGCGGTCAAGACCTTCGAAGTACCCGCACTCGGGGAGCCAAAGCCCGCTGGGCCTCCGCCCGAAGGCTTCTTCAAATGCACGCACGGTAACGCCCAGCTGCAGTCTAATTGCCTGCACGTCGGACTGGTACGCCGGCAAGAACGGGTGGGTCCCCACGCAGGTAAGGAGGTTGAGCTTGCCGCATTCCTCGAGCTGTTTTAACGCGGGCACAATCTCGCAACCGCAGTCGCGCTCCCACGTGTCAATAAGCGCAACCTGTCTCCGGTAGTAAAAATCCACCACGGTCGCAATGTCATCGTTCCCGCGGGCGCGCTCGCGTTCCTTCTCGATGAGTTCCATCTGCATGTGCAGATGACGCGTGAACTTTTCGAGCAACAAGCTGTCGGTCAGCATCGCGAGGAGCGCAGAAGAAACACTCAGGTTGAGCGTTCCGGGCACGCCCTTCTCCTGCAGGCGGCGGAGCATCTGGATAAGCGGCAGGTACGTTTCCGCCATAGCCTCGAAAAACCAGTTCTCTTCCAGGAACCGGTCATATTCGGGCTCGCGCACGAACGGAAGGTGCGCGTGCAGCAGCAGGTGTATTTTACCGGGCGCGGACAATTAGCCCTCGTGGGTTTAGAGCAGGCTAGCCTACTCCGTGCGCTTTACCACAATGGGCACGATCGTTGTCGGGAAGTCGCCATCCTTGTCGGTAGCGAACACCGGGATAATCTTCGTAGAATCCGGCAGGTCTTCCTCGAAACTGAAGGTACCGTCCGGGTTCAGCGGGAACGGTTCACCACGCACCTGCAAGTGAGCGTCGGGGCGCGTGCCGCCGTACACAATCAAGCGGGTCTTGACCCACAGGAAAAAGTCCTTCCCATAGTTCACGGAATCCTTCGGGAGTTCAAGCTTGTTGCTCTTGAGGGCGGCGCTGGAAAGTGCACCCGAGAACATGGAACCCGAGGAACTGGAAAGCGTGCCGAGCGCGTTTTCGAGCCAGTTCTTCGCAGACATGCTCGAAAGTCCCGAACTGCCGAAACCGCCCATGGCGGCGCCGCCGAGGGACGCCTTCACGAACACGTCGTCCACGTTCACCTGGGAACCTTCCGGAGAGTAGGCCTGCACCGGGACGGATTCCACGAGCGGCATGAAGTTCTTGCCCTGAGCAAAGCCGAGCACGGCCACCGTATTGGAGGTAGCCTTGTTTTCGACATACCAGCTGCGAGCGTCGGCGGGCACCACCACGTCGTGGAACTTGCGCTTCTTGCTACGCTTCACGGTGAGGTCGTCCGAAATGTCGAACAGGCGGAGCACCAGCTTGCCCTTGCCCTTCTTGGCACGCTTGATACGGTCCTCGGAAACTTCCCAGAACGCCTGCATCCAGTTCGGGTCCTTCTGCATGAGCACGAGGTATTCGGGGTCGAAGTTCTGCGCCATGCTGGCAGTCTTCGTCACGGGCTTCGCGGCGGCCTTCGGAGCGGCGACCTTCACCGACTTCGCAGATTTCCTTGCGGTAGATTTCAGCACCACATCGGTCTGTTCCGATGCCTTCGGAGCAGACTTCGCAGAAGCCTTCGCCGTCACCTTCGCGGCAATCTTTGCGACGGGTTTCGCCGCAGTCTTCGTGGCGGTCTTCGCGACGGTCTTTACCGCAGTCTTTGCGGCACTCTTTGCCGTAGCGGTCTTCGTCGCAACCTTTTCTACCACCTTTTCGGCTTCCTTGGCGGCAGTCTTCACCGCCTTCGTTATCTTGGAGGTCGTTTCCTTGACGGCCTTTTCCACCACCTTCTTGGTGGCCTTAGTCTTTGCTGTTTTTTTCGTAGCCATTACTAGCCTCCTTCGAAAATCTATCTGCGGGACTGTCCCCAGCTGCCGATACCCATCAAGCCGAGACGGATTCCCAGGAACACTTCATCCCAGTTGCCCTCGGATTCAGAGAAGCGCTTGCCGCCCTGGAGCGCGAGGTCCACGGCGATGCCCTTCCTGCCCAGCGGGAAGTTCGCACCAATGGAACCGCCCACCTCGTAAACGTCCTCGATGTACCAGTTCTTGTACCATGCGCCTGCACGGTAAGTAATCCTGTCCCAGAACGGGTCGTAGTACAGCCCACTGCCATCGCGCTGGTAACCTACGGACGCGACAAAGTCGTTCTGCGTCTTGGTCACGCTCCGCATGTCGTAACTATGCCCCACGTTATCGATGTCCTTGTCCCAGGCGCGCCACTGCAAGTCGGCCATCACGTTGTGCCTCTTGGCAAGGCGGTAGTTGACACCGGTCGCAAACATGGCGGGGACCTCGATGCGACGGTCAATCTCGCTCGGCACAAGCGTATCAATTTCCGAGAACCGGAAGTTGTATTCCAGTTCGTTCAAAAGCGTATAGCCCGTCGTGTACGAGAAGTAGAACGAGGACTGACGACCGCGATACTGCACGGAGCCGGTGTAGTAGCCGGGGTGATGCTCAACTTCCCACGAGCCTTCCACGTAGTCCGTAATTTCCCTGTTGTTGGTGGCCCACAGGTCTTCTTCAGCAACGGATTCCTTGTTCGGGCCAAGCGTAAGGCTGCGCTTCATGCTCCCCATCACGATATGCATGGACGCACCCAGAGAAACATTGCGGAGGTACGGGAGACGCACCGCGTATGTCGGCACAATCTCGTAGACGCTTCCGTTGTATTCAATCTTCGCGTTGGCAGATAATGCGGAATCGGAAATCTCCTCGCGGATAACGGAAGAATAGTGCTGCCACAGGGACACGCCGAACGCGCCAAAATCACCCATCGGGAACGAGAGGTTGAACGAGGGCATGGCGATGTTCTTCGTGAAGTAGCTTTTGCCGTGAGCTTCTGCAGTATAGAGGTCCAGCAGGAAGTTCAGGTTGAACACGACCTTGGTATCGAAGGCCATGCGTGCCGGGTTCGTGACGGAAAGCCCTTCGGATTCACCCGTCTTTGCACCGCCGGCAAAACCGCGGCCTGCCGCAGCGACGGAACCGCCCACAGTCTGTTCTTCACCGAGAGCATCGAGACCAATCATCGACGCCTGCGTAAACGCGACAAGGCAAACAATAAGACCTAGAATCTTTTTCATTCTTCACCCCCGCGCTTGGTGGCAAGCCAGAGCTTGAGCGTTGCCGGCTTGCTGAACGATGTACCGAAGTCGTACCGGGCGTAATCGAAATGGCTAAAGAACACATACGACGTATCCGTCTTGCCTGTCGTCGAATCCTTGAAGGCGTAGTCCACGTAGGCGGAATCCTTCGCCTGGAGCGTCGGGTAGCCGAGGCGCACCATCATCTTGAGATTGCGCCCGCTCTTTGCCTGGTTGATAACGTCGCGCATGCCGTAGGTCACCTGCAACGAGAGTGAATCTCCGTCGAAGAACACGATGTTCGGGTGACCGGATTCCACAATCATTTTGCGGTTCAGCCTGTATTCTTCCATCTTGCGGACTTCCGTGCCCAGGCTATCGATAAACGTGCCCACCACAACCTGGATGGGCAGTCCCAGTTCGTTTATGCCCTCGGAATCGTCTCGCGGGAAGGTTATCTGCGCAAGCACCACCGCCTGGCGCACGTCGTTGCCGTCACCCTCGTCGAAGGGGAAGGCATCGCCGTAAAAGTCCGAGAGCGCCTCGAGAACCTTATCGACAGGGTACTCCACCACGATGGAATCGAGCACGCCGCCATGCAGCAACAGGCATCCGTCGCAGGTATCATTGTATGTAACAACTTCACTCATACGGAAAGCGACAAAGTTCTTGTAGGTGGTATCGGAGAACGTCTTCACACGCATGAAGGGTGGCAGCCCAGTCCCCGTACCGTAGATACGGTAGGCTCGCTTGGATTCCGGAGCGGAAAGGCGCAACTGCAGATGTGTCGCGGAGCCCGATTTCTTCAAGTCCTCGACTAGCGCAGAAGGCATGGGAATCTTCACGAGGGAATCCTTTGCATCAATGGAAAGTTCATACGTGGTATCGGCGGAATTGTCCGCCTCCCATTCCATGAGGCTTTCACGCCAGGCGGAATCCGAGATGTCCTTGATGCTATCGACAAAAGCCTTGGGTTTGCCCTTACCCACATCGAGTTTCCATTCCACCTTCAGGTCGAGCGTTTCCTTGTACGGGAGAGAATCGGCCGGGAAGTACTTCGCAGAATAGAACGGATTGAGCACGAACAGGGTAACGAACGCCGCCGCGGAATCCGATTTGGACAGAGAATCAATAAATGCAGAATCCCTGAACGCGATATCGAGAACGAGGTCGTGCGTGAGCCCCGCCTGCGTGCCGAAGATTGTCCTGTCGTACGCAGGGAAAACGGTCCTGCCCGCAAACGCCTCCGCCGACACCGGAGTCAGGTCTTCTATAGTAACAGTCTGGACCTTGTAGCTATCGGGCAGGCCCTGGTCTCTAAGCCAGCCGCTGAGCGCCGTATCCTCGGAATCGAACAGGCACGCCGACAGCGTTAACGCCATTACAGCCAAAAAGGACAATAGAACAAATTTTCTCTTTTTCACTCGGTTCTCCGAATCTAGTCTAAAATTCGCCCTATAATATAGAAAATTTGCCCCTTTTTACTATATTTGTCCCCGAAAATCAAGAGGACATTATGGCCCAATTCAACGCGCATTTCAGGAACATCAACGGGGACGACACCTACCCGCTGACCGACGTCATTTACCGCAGCAAGGTGGACGGCAGCCTTTTGGAAGTCGAACACGACCGTGCAGCCCTTGCCAGCAAGAGCCCCGACGAATGGAAGAAGCTCTTTGCCGAACGCCGCATGAGCTTTGAACCGGCCGACATGAGCGGCATCTGGAGCAAGCGCGAAATGGTGCTCCCCGATATGCCGCTCGAAGACATCGTCACGATGCGCGAAGGCTGGAGCCCGCTCTTTGACGCGGCCCCGCTCGCCAAGGAAATGGGCATCAAGAGCCTCAAGGTGAAGCTTTGCGGCAACTCCCACACGGGCAGCTTCAAGGACCTCGGCATGACGGTCCTCGTGAGCCAGGTGAACCACATTATCAAGAAAAAGATTCACGAAATCGACGCCGTGGCCTGCGCCTCTACCGGTGACACCTCCGCAGCCCTGAGCGCCTACTGCGCGAAGGCCGGCATCCCGAGCATCGTGTTCCTCCCCGCCGGGAAGACCAGCGTCGCCCAGCTGATTCAGCCGATTAGCAACGGCAGCATCGTCTTGGCCCTCGACACCGACTTTGACGGCTGCATGAAGATTGTGCAGCAGGTGACTGCCGACAACCGCATTTACCTCGCGAACTCCATGAACAGCCTCCGCGTGGAAGGCCAGAAAACAATTTCTCCAGAAATCTGCCAGGAAATGGGCTGGAAGGTGCCCGACACCGTGATTATCCCGGGCGGAAACCTCGGCAACGTGAGCGCACTCGCCAAGGGTTTCGAAGACTGCAAGGCCATGGGCCTCATCGACCGCATTCCGCGCATTATCGTCGCCCAGGCCGAGAACGCCAACCCGTTCTACCAGGCTTACGAACGCGGCTTCGACAAGCTGGTCCCCATGCAGGCGAAGAAGACGCTCGCATCTGCCATCCAGATCGGTAACCCGGTCAGCTACCCGAAGGCCGTGCGCGCCATCCAGAAGACGAACGGCATGGTCGTGAGCGTTACCGAAGAAGAACTCGCGAACGCCGCCCACCGCGGCGACCGCATCGGTCTCTACTGCTGCCCGCACACGGGTGTCGCCCTCGGCGCGCTTGAAAAGCTCGTGGCCGCAGGCAAGATCGACAAGGAAGAAAACGTGGTCGTCATCAGCACGGCACACGGCCTCAAGTTCACCGAATTCAAGGTCGGCTACCACGAAAAGAAGCTCGAGAACATAGCCTCCAAGTTCGCGAACCCCGTGTTCAAGGCCCCGGCAGACCTCGGCGCCGTCATGGACATCCTCAAAAAAGAGATGGCCGAAAGAAGACGCTAGGATCTAGACCAGCATTTAAAAGGCTCCGCACGGTTGTGCGGAGCCATATTTTTAGATACTCTTGTCCCGCTACGCGGGACTGCGGTATGACGCATGATTACATACTGCAGTATGACGCAAGCATATCAATACTGCAGTATGGCGCAAGGACTTATTTCTTGTGTTTCTTGCGGCGGACGCCCCACTTGTCCTTGATTTCTTCCTCGATCTTCTTCTTTTCGTAGCGCACGACCATCTTGAACTGCACCGTGTAAACGCCGGTACCCACGAAGCGGCCGCGATGGTCCTTGAAGTTCCAGTTCACGAACAGCTTCTGGTCAGAGACAAGGCAGTTTCCGCCGAACTTCGGGCTGTTACAGGGCACCAGGATGGTCGTGTCGTTCACGTACTGTCCCAGGTGGTCATAGTAGTTCACGACGAACGTGATGAACACCTTTTCCGGGTCAAGAGAATCGAGCACGGACGGGTCCACCGTTCCATCGGCAGAAATCTGCGCGCGGTCAAGGAGTTGCGGCACGAACCGCTCGCCTAACTGTACGAGCTGCCCGAGGGCGCCCTCCTTCTCCATGTCTTCCTTGGTCGTAGAACTCGGCATGTAGCGCAGGTTCACGGAACTCAAGGTCTGCAGCACTTCATCTTCGCCGTCGAAGGTACCCATATTGGTCGCTTCCACCAGGTGGTTCAGGAGGCCCGCAATCACCACGGGGCTCGGGTCATCGCCCGCAACGTTACCGTAGTTATCCTCGATAACGCTCTTTTCGCCATGCACCACCATGAGCGAGTCGCCCGGGAGAATCGTAGAGGCGCCGCCGTCGACGATAATCTTCACGCTCAGGCCATCGGCGGCCCAGTCGAGCCCCTTCGGGTTGATATCGATGGTGTCCTTGCCGTGGATGTAGCTGAAGAAGTCGTCGCCCTTCAGGTCCTTGTACTTGATGACCTCGGAGAAGTAAACGATGAGCGTATCCGCCTTCTTGCCGTAACTGAGGGTAACCGCAGAAACTACCGGCGACATCTTGTCGACCAGCGGGGCGGATTCCTCGTTCACAAACGTCTGCCCGAGCACGTCGTAGTACGTGTAGATAGTCGCCTGCGGGAGCGATTCGCTGATGCTCGTGACGCCCTTCGCAATCGGGGTCGTCGAGACCACGTTCCAGACCACGCGGGTAGAATCCTTGCCGTCGAACTTGAGGTCGGCGGGCTGGGCCTGCAGCTGGATCATGAGCCCGCGCTCGCTGTACCACGGGTATGTCGCATACAGCATGTTCTTCTCGGTCTCGGTCAGGGGGCCGCTGAAGTTGGTCACTATCTGGTCGAGCACGCCATCGCCATCGGTATCCCTGTATTCCACGTCCACCACAGAGGGCAGGCGGTCAATGACCGTTATGGGCACCTCGCGTTCGTACTCGTCGGACGTGAGATACTTGAGGTTGTTGAACTGCACGCTCGGATGCAGAGACACGCTATCGCGCTTGTCACCCTTCAGGCCCATGTTCTCGCCCACGAGAATCACCATGTTCCTGGTCGGCATATAGATATTGGTGATCTGGTCCAGGTTGAACCCGTAACGCTTGCCTTCCTGCTTCAGGAGCACGAGCATCTCGGGTGTAGCGAGGTCCCTCGGGATAAGGTCGATATTGAACTCGATAAAGAGCGAATCCTTGCCGTGCACGTCGCGGATGGCGAAAGCATTCTTGATGACGCGGCTACCGACTTCGATAATGTAGGCATCGCGCGTATACGCGACATCGTCGTGGATGTTCTTGTAGGTAATGACCGCATAGGCGTCTTCGGGGAAATTTTCCGGGAAGTCGAGGTCAGCCACATCGATGCTGATGCGGTCGCGGGTTCCGTTCAGGGTTGGCTTGCTCTTGGGCTTGAGCGTATCGCCCTTCACCACAAGAACCACCGACGATACCTCGAGTTCGGAAATCAGGGTATCCTTCAGGACGATTTCAACGTAGTCGAGCGCCTGGTCGCCATCGGTATCCTTGATGTAGCCCAGTTCGGCATCCGGAATCGGGTCATAGAAGTTTATGTTGTCTATAATAATGGTCGTACCGCTCCCCGGGTCGTGCACGATAATGGAACCGCCATTCACAACACTGTCGGCGGTCACCCAGATGGTAACGGAACCGTCGGCATTCACGCGGATGGTATCGCTCGGGTTCGGATTCTTGGGGTCAATGAGCGTAAGGCCCGAAGCCGTCGCGAACGTGAGGCTGTCCACATCGCCAAAGTATTCCTTCACCTTATCCGGATCGAGCGTAAGGGCGACAACCTGCCCCACCTGGGCGGAGTCAAGCCCGGAATTCACGTGCAGGTCGAGATTGAGCGCAACCGGGTTGTTTTCTTCCATGTAGTAGTTCTCGCCAATCTTGATAATACCCGTACCAGCCGTGGAATCCACCGGCAGAAGAACCGTTGCAGTCGTAACGATGGAATCGCCCTTCTCGAACTTGTCGTCGGACGGGTAGAAGTCGATACCGCCGCCACTGCTAGAAACATCGAAGTCCTCGAACCCGACATACACGCGGGAAGAACTTGACCCGAAGTCGATATCCTCGGAACCGCCCTTATTGGAGGAGCTGCTGCCGGAGTTACCACCCGAGGAACTGTTACCGGAATTACCGCCGGAAGAACTCGTGCCCGGATTGTCACCAGAAGAACTGTTACCGGAGTTGCCACCAGAAGAACTGCTGTCGGAATTGCCGCCGGAAGAGCTGCTGCCGGAATTGCCACCGGAGGAACTGCTGCCGGAGTTGCCACCGGAGGAACTCGTGCCCGGATTGTCGCCAGAAGAGCTGCTACCGGAGTTGCCGCCGGAGGAACTCGTACCCGGATTGTCGCCGGAAGAGCTGCTACCGGAATTGCCGCCGGAAGAACTCGTGCCCGGATTGTTGCCCGAAGAACTAGTGCCAGGATTGCCACCGGAAGAACTTCCCGGCCTGCTGGAACTGCTCGAATTCACGCTGGAAGAGGATTCCTCGTACACCACGCGCGAAGAACTGAACCCGATGCTGCTGCTCGAGACCTCGACATCGGAACCGGTATTTGCGCCCGTACGCACGACACCTGCACCCGAAAGCGGGGCAAGGTCATCGAGGTAGTTATCAATCCACTGCAGGTGAACGAGCACGTTGTCGTTGATTTTCTTGTCAGGGTTCGCCGCGTAGTCCACGAACACGAGGTGGCCCGTATTGCTCGCCACAAACAGGTGTCCCATGCCGTCGACCGTACCCTGGTCAAGGCGCCAGCCCACAAAGCCTCCGTCATTGGTTCTCGGAAGCGTCAGGTGATTAAGATCTTCCTGGAAGAAGTACTGGCGCAGGTCAATGAAGGCTACAACCTCGGCCTTCATCTTGCCACCTTCCTTGTAAGGCCTAATCTGCACAATACGCGAACCGCCGAACACGAAAATCGTTTCGGAATACGGGTCGTACGTACCACCATGTGCACCTTCAAGCGAGTCGATAAGGATTGTCGTACCGAGCTTGGTAATCACGGAATCGTTAACTTCGCCACCGATAGAATCCTTATTCGACGCAGTCACCTTGGTCCAGGTCGTATCGGTGATGTAGCCGAAATAGGCTCCCGACCTATTAGATTTCTTCTGGTTGTCGCTACAGGGGTTTCCCGTGTTGGCATTCGTCTCGCAGCCACCGCCCAGATAGTTGGAATACGTAAAGAAGGCATTGCCGTCCTTATCCCATATAAGCGTAGTCAGTTTGTGGTGCTGCACGCGGTCTGTACTTTTAGGAACAAGTTCCACCCTGTAGCCCTTGTCCGCAAAGTTCCTTGCAGCAATGTTGTTCGAATCAATTTTGGTCGAGAACCTGTAGAGGTAGCCGGGAATGCCCGCCGCCCAGAGCCATTCCTGATTCGGGTCCATCATCAAGTGCCAAAAGCCCTCGGTACTTGTCGCCGGGGTCGATGTCTTCACGAGGCACTTGCCACTGTTGGTTCCTTCCTTTTTTGCGGTCTTGCTAATCTTGTGGACGTTCGGGCCCTGGGCCGCTATGAGCAAGTCGCCATCCGGATGGTGCACGATGCCATCGGCTCCTTTCATCCCGTCTTCCTTACCGCAAAGCGTATCCTTCTGCAACAGTTGTAAGTAACCCGCACCATCGTAGTAGTACTGGAGGCTCTTCACTGCGTCTTTCTGATAACTCGCATACTTCGTGTAATACAGGGTTGCCTTAGTGGAGGCATGAGGAACAATATCGCCAACCTGCTGAATCCAAATACCGGTCGCCGGGTTTTCCGGTGCCGCCATAGTGCCTTGAGCCATGGCAAAGCCACAGCCGAACGCTAATGCTAGTAATGTCTTCACTATCGTTTTCATAGTGTTAACCTCCGAAAGGCGCTAGTCCTTGGACCGAATCTTGCGAGACCCGGTGATGCCCCAATTATAGTACCTTTCCACTTTAAAACTTTCCTTCGCACCATACACACGCACCTTAATGTGCGCGACATACGCACCCACGCCAACGCGCCTTCCGTTGTTGTCACGCATGTTCCAACGCAGGTACAGCTGGTGCGGGTTTTCAAAACAGTTTCCATCAAAGATATCGCGGTCGTCGCACTTGATTTTTTCCGACGCCTTCGCGACAAACATTCCCAGGTTCGTGTACACGTAGAGTTCCCAGTCCAGGCCTATCTTCGAAAGGTCCATCTCCACGTCATCAGTTTCTTCCTTGAGGATAGTCGCGAAGCTCACGTCCATGAGCACGCCGAGCGCCTTGTGGGCCTCTTCCGAGGTAAGCCCGTCGGCCACCTCGAAGGTAATCGCCTCGTCCACGGACTCGTCGATATTCTGCCTGGATGCAAACGAGTAGTTCTGCGTAATCACGCGCGGGTCACCCTCGACCATCACCGCGGGAGCAAGTCCCGAAAGTCCGTTGCCCTCGCTATCCTTGAAGCTCAGGCACGACGCATCGAACCTCACGGAATCGGCGGGGTTCATGCGCTCCACAAGGCGGGTGCCGCTTTCCATGCGAATTTCGGCAGACTTGCCATCGGGCGCCCACACGACACCCGTAAACGGGATACTCACCCACTCGCCATCCACGTGGAACTTGAACGCATCAGCGGCACCTTCCACGTTCTTGTAGTCAATCGCCTCGGAGAACTCGATGAAGAACACGTCCGACGCCATCTTCTGGTAGGATTCCGGCTTGAGGAACGTACCCGAGATGACAGGCGCCATGCGGTCGTGCATCGCGAGGTTCATCGTCTTCTCCTGCTTTTCGCCCTTCTCCGTCTCGAAGTAGGTAACCGACACGTAGCCATATTCCTCGCCCGTCCTGGAACGATCCTGGTCGATGGAGGTGAGTTTTTCCATAATGCCGTACTCGTCCTTCTTGAGGTTGAGCGCAAAGCCCACGAGGGTTCCGTCTTCGGAAAGCGTGAGTTTGTCCGTATCGGGCACGATTTCAATCACCTGCCCGTTCGTATCGAGCCAGTAGTAGCGGATGACCATCTTCTCGAGGTCCTCGCGCGTAATCGGCATATCGAACGCAACCGAGGCGCTATCCATGCGGCCATCGCCGTCGCGGTCGAAGAACGCGTTCTTCTCGTCATCTACGTAGATGCGGCCCGAGTTCTCGACAACCGCAGGATTATTCTTGCCCGTCTCGTTACCATCCGCCGCCTTCACGAGGCCATCGGGGCACGCCTTGTCGGCACAGGTCGTCGCAATCTTGATAGAATCGCCGAAATCCACGACGCCCGTATCGAGCACGAACACCCAGCGCTTGCCATCCTTCTTGATAGCCTCGAGGTTAATCGGGGTACCGTTCAAGATGTAGCCCTTGCCTTCGTTCCACGACTCGTCGATAGGCTTGTTGTAGAAGAGTTCGAGCGTATCGGTGGCGCCATCGCCCTTGATGAGGTTCGCCTTCAAGATGACCGGGCCAATCCTGTCAATCATGGTGCCCTCGGCGCTGGCGGAAGCCCCGGTGTTCACCGACTTCATGTCGACCTTCAGCTTGCCGTTGCCGGAATCCTCCGGGACATCCGACTTCACGTTGGTCAGTTCAAGCAGGCCAGTCTTCTTGGACCAATCCCATTCGCCATCGTGCTCCACGAACTTGCCGCCATCCGGCCAGGAGTAGAAGAACGTTTCCATATCCACGGAATCCTTGCGGCCCGAGAAGTATGCGGCGATGCTGTCGCCCGCGCCGTCACCGTTGGTATCGAAAATGAACGCGCTATCCAGGACAGGCATGTCGGGGTTCACGAACTGCAGGTTGCCGGGGAATTCCTGCGTCACGATGAAGTTCGTGTCGCCTTCCGCCGTGAGGTCGATATAGGAATTGATGGTGAACGGGGAATCGTCGCCAACCACCGCCTTCGTCGCGTGGATGACGAATACCGCACGGCCGTTGCGGAAATCAATCTGGTAGCCGAACGGGCGCAGCGGCAGTTCCACGCCGGAAAGGCTGTAGTAGCGGAGCGCCGACTCGAGCGGCTTGATGTAGAAGGTCTTTTCGAGGGTGGAATCGGTCAGGTTCTTGCCGGGGCCGACCGGAATAAAGGCGCGGGCATACACCACGAGCGAGTCGCCCACCTCAAGCTGAATTTTTGTCACGTCGCTTATGGGTCTTTCGCACTTGCTATCCTCGCAAAACTGCACTCCGGGCACATAGTAGTTGTACACGCGGGCGATAGAGTACGTGCCATCGTTCTCGAGGGCGGTACCCACCGCAACGTTGTAGATGGGGTAAAGCGCATCGAAGATGACGCCCTGCACGCCGGTCTCGCCGGAGTTCACGACCTTCATGTGCGAAATCTTGTCGCCGCCGTTCTGGAGGGTGAGGCTGACGGAATCGGAATTCGCCTTGGGCGCATAGACGTAGAAGTCCTTGTTCGGAATTGCGTTCGCCGGGATGGCGTCCATTTCGGCAGGGACGACAAACAGGCCCACACCCTTAGCGCCAGCCTCGAGCCGCTGGTACACGCAACGGTCGTCGGGTTTACTGCCCGAGTAGTCGATGCAGTCCACCTTCTCTTGCGCCAAAAGCCCTGCCGGGAGCAACAGCAACCACAGGAGCAAACACGCGATATTTCGATTCAGGAACTGCATAAAAACCTCAAAAACGGACAATACGACACGTATAGACCATAATACATTATTAAATGTATCTTTTTTTTTAGGAAAATGGGGCGACAGGAGGGGCGTTTCTATTCCATCTTGGAATAAACATCGAGCACGACCGTATCCATAAATAGCCATCCCCGACCGACTAGGCGGAAAACGCCCCCGGAAAGCTCGGCATAGCCCTCCGAAACCCACCTCGAAAGGGCCTCTTCCGGAACGGAATATCCCAGTTTTTTGAGTCCGTCAAGGCGCATTCCATACTTTGTACGTAACGAGAGTTGCACGTATTCGGCGGCAACATCCTCGGAAGTGAGCGTATCGAGCGTGAGCCCCTCCCTCGGGCAGCCGTTTTTCACATAATCGCGCCATCTAGCATACTTTTCGGGGGCGTAGAACCGCACTCCCCCGTAGAACCCGTGGGCGCTCGGCCCGAAGGCCAGGTACTCCCCGCGGTTCCAGTAGTTCAGGTTGTGCAGGCTTTCCTCGCCCGCGCGGGCGAAATTCGACGTCTCGTACCGCGAAAAGCCGCATTTTTCGAGCAATTCGACGCTTTTCAGGTACATTTCCGCATACAGGTCTTCGTCTACGGTCTCGAGACCCTTGGAAACGCGGATTCCCAGGCGCTTCGCCGGGTCGACCTTGAGCCCGTAGAGGCTGATATGCCCGACCCCGCTACCCGCGAGCCGTTCCACGTCTTGCAGGAGGTCGTCCAGCGATTGCCCCGGCAGGTCGAACATGAGGTCCGCGTTCACCCGCAGGTTCCCGCTCGAAAGGAGCAGGTCCAGCGCGCGCATGCCCGTTTCTACGCTGTGGGAGCGCCCCACCCGGTCGAGCAGGCGCTGGTGCAGGCTCTGGAGCCCGAGACTCGCCCGCGTGATACCGCAC
>FLNZ01005242.1_pt1 | contig 17942 bp, 14 predicted proteins | sample 1140391 | NCBI WGS metagenome assembly FLNZ01 (sample SAMEA3878171, study PRJEB12797) | bioreactor metagenome | biome: Moose rumen | place: Sweden | collected 2011-10
CCGACTTGAAAATTTGCAAAGAGCAGGTGCGCCTGACAGGACTCGAACCTGCACGTCGCGAGACACCAGATCCTAAGTCTGGCGCGTCTACCAATTCCGCCACAGGCGCGTTCCCGAAATGATAGCGGATGCAAAGGTAAGAAAATATTTCTCTTCAGCAGCCAAAGAAAAGGGAAAAATTTCTCTGTCGCATTGTTTTTTCTTTTTTTTAACGCTATCATTGTTACTAAATCCCCTACCATGAATTCAAAAAAAGGTGCTCCCGTTTGGCAAATTTGGAGTTCCATTGACAAGGAGCGGCTATAATGCAGGGCAAAAAAAACAAAATAACTTTTGTTTTGCGCGCGCTTAATCGTACCTTTGCACCCTGAAAACGCAATCACTACACTCACATGGCAGAAACAACTAACAGCATTCTGCAGAAACTTGATGGTCTGGAAGCACGCTTCGAAGAAGTATCGACACTGATTACAGACCCTGCAGTAATAGCCGACCAGCAGCGCTTCGTCAGGCTTACAAAAGAATACAAGGACCTGGGAGACATCATGGATGCGCGAAAGCGATACATCGCATGCCTTAATGCAATACGCGAAGCGAAAGACCTGCTGGCCACAGAGCAGGATGCCGAAATGCGCGAGATGGCTCGCGAAGAACTGAACACCAATGAGGCTCTTCAGCCGAAACTTGAGGAAGAAATAAAGATTGCCCTCATTCCCAAAGACCCGGAAGACGCGAAAAACGTACAAATGGAAATTCGTGCAGGCACTGGCGGCGACGAGGCAGCGCTCTTTGCCGGCGACTTGTTTAAGATGTACAAGAGTTTCTGCGACTCAAAGGGATGGCAACTCTCAATAACCAGCGTCAGCGAAGGTGCTGTAGGCGGATTTAAAGAGATAGATTTTGCCGTCAGTGGAGCCGACGTCTACGGCACATTGAAGTATGAGAGTGGCGTACACCGCGTACAGCGAGTTCCTGCCACCGAAACGCAAGGCCGCATGCACACTTCGGCTGCAACAGTAGCCGTTCTGCCAGAGGCAGACAAGTTTGAGGTACACATAAATGAGGGCGAGATAAAATGGGACACGTTCCGCTCCAGCGGTGCAGGCGGTCAGAACGTCAACAAAGTGGAGAGTGGCGTGCGCCTGCGCTACATGTGGAAAAACCCGAACACTGGAGAGACAGAGGAAATACTCATTGAGTGCACCGAAACACGCGACCAGCCAAAAAACAAAGAGCGCGCACTGTCGCGTCTTTACACGTTTATCTACGACCGCGAGCATCAGAAATATGTCGACGACATCGCCTCGCGACGCAAGACACTCGTTTCCACAGGCGACCGCTCTGCAAAAATTCGCACATACAACTTTCCGCAAGGCCGCGTGACCGATCATCGCATCGGATACACTACCCACGACCTGCAGGGCTTCCTCGGCGGCGACATCCAGCCCATGATTGATGCACTGACAGTGGCCGAGAATGCGGAAAGAATGAAAGAGACAGAACTGTAAGACATGAGCGACAAAAAGGCACTACGTAATCGCACCCTGACACTATCGCAGACTGAGCAAAAGGAATTTAGCGCAAGGCTCGTCAGCCTTAAGCAGTTGGCAGATGGCGCTTCGTTTATCGACAAAACCATAAACGCCGACGCGATGAAAGTGTTGCCTATGTTGCCCGACGCATTTGCCGATCTCATCATCATTGACCCTCCATACAATCTTAGTAAAAATTTCAACGGAACGAAGTTCAGCGCCCGCTCAGAAGGCGACTACCTGGAATATCTGCGTGAGTGGCTGCCGCTCGTGGTCAGCAAACTGAAGCCCGACGGCTCGCTATATCTCTGCGGCGACTGGAAATGTACGGCAGCACTGCAGACAGCACTGTCGGAACATCTGCACATTCTCAACCGCATAACATGGCAGAGAGAAAAAGGGCGCGGAGCCATGCATAACTGGAAGAACAGTATGGAGGATATATGGTTTGCCGTAGCAAACAGCAACGACTACTTCTTCAACGTTGATGCCGTGAAACTACGCCGTCAGGTGATTGCTCCATACCACTCTGACGGAAAGCCGAAAGACTGGGAAGAGACTGCCGACGGCAACTACCGCATGACCTGCCCGTCAAACTTCTGGGATGATATCTGCATTCCTTTTTGGTCAATGCCTGAAAATACCGACCATCCCACACAGAAACCAGAGAAACTTATTGCCAAACTTATCCTGGCCTCGTCAGAGAAAGGCGACATTATTTTCGACCCTTTCCTCGGCAGCGGCACTACAAGCGTCGTGGCCAAGAAGTTGGGCCGTCACTACTGCGGCATAGAGGAAAACAGCGAATACTGCTGCTGGGCTGAGAAACGGCTTATGCTGGCAGGCCACGACACCTCCATCCAAGGCTATACGGGTGGCGTATTCTGGGAGCGCAACTCGCTCAACAAGCATAAGCCTACGATTGCAAACTGACAAAAATAAATAACTAAACATAATACCGATGACACGGAAAGAACTGATTGGACAAATACGCACAAAGCAATCATTCCTGTGCGTAGGACTGGACACCGATGAGCGCAAGATACCGCAGCACCTGCTGGCAGGCGACGATCCAATTTTCGACTTCAACCGCGCAATCATTGACGCCACAGCGCCCTACTGCGTGAGTTACAAGCCAAACCTCGCTTTCTACGAGGCAGCAGGAGTGAAAGGACTTGTGGCATTTGAGAAAACAATAGAATATCTCAAGACGAACTATCCCAACCATTTTATCATCGCCGACGCCAAGCGCGGCGACATTGGCAACACGTCTGCAATGTATGCGCGCACCTTTTTCGAAGAGTATAATGTCGATTCACTGACTGTAGCACCTTACATGGGCGAAGATTCCGTGACGCCATTCCTCGGTTATGACGGCAAATGGGTCATTCTCCTTGCTTTGACCAGCAACAAAGGCAGCCATGACTTCCAACTCACGGCTGATGCCGACGGCGAACGCCTTTTTGAGAAAGTGCTAAAAGTGTCGCAACAGTGGGGAACAGACGAAAACATGATGTATGTCGTTGGAGCCACACAGGGAAAAATGTTTGAGGAGATAAGAAAAATCGTACCGCGCCACTTCCTGCTTGTCCCAGGAGTGGGGGCACAGGGCGGTTCTCTCGAAGAAGTTTGTCGCCACGGCATGACAAGCGATTGCGGTCTGCTCGTCAACTCAAGCCGCGGTATCATCTACGCTTCCAGCGGCGAAGACTTCGCCGCCGTGGCAGCCCGGAAAGCCAAGGAACTTCAACAGGAAATGGCGCGCCAGTTGAATCGCTAAGCATCGCGCGCGTACGTACCTACTTTAAACACATACTTACGAAGTGTGAAATTAAGAATTGCGTGTTGTGAATTATGAATTATAAATTGTGAATTATATAAGATGATAACAGTAACAAATCTGGCCATACAATTTGGCAAAAAGACATTATACAAAGACGTTAACCTGAAGTTCACCAGTGGCAATATCTATGGCATCATCGGTGCCAATGGTGCCGGAAAATCTACCCTTTTGCGCGCCATCAGCGGCGAACTTGAGCCCAACAAAGGCAGCGTAGAACTTGGCCCGGGCGAACGTCTCAGTGTGCTGGAACAGGACCACTTCAAATACGATGAGTTTACAGTGATGGACACTGTACTGATGGGACACCAGCCGCTGTGGAAAAACATGAAGGAGCGCGAGGCTCTTTACGCCAAAGACGAGATGACAGAGGAAGACGGCAACCGCGCTGCAGAACTCGAGATGGCCTTTGCCGAAATGAACGGCTGGGAAGCAGAGAGCGAGGCAGCACAACTGCTGCAGAACCTTGGAGTGAAAGAGGATGCACACTACAAGCAGATGACCGACATCTCAAACAACGAGAAAGTGCGCGTGATGCTGGCAAAAGCCCTTTTTGGCCATCCAGACAACCTGCTGCTCGACGAGCCAACCAACGACCTTGACCTTGACACCGTACAATGGTTGGAAGAATACCTTTCCAATCTTGAGCAATGCGTACTTGTAGTATCCCACGACCGCCACTTCCTTGACGCCGTGTCAACACAGACTGTCGACATTGACTTTGGCAAAGTGACGCTCTTCTCCGGCAACTATTCCTTCTGGTATGAGTCCAGCCAGTTGGCCCTGCGACAGGCACAGAACCAGAAAATGAAGGCAGAAGAGAAGCGCAAACAACTGGAAGAGTTCATACGACGTTTCTCAGCAAATGTAGCAAAATCGAAACAAACCACTTCACGAAAGAAGATGCTCGAAAAACTGAACGTAGAACAGATTGCACCCTCTACGCGCAAGTATCCTGGCATCATTTTCCAGATGGAACGCGAACCTGGCACGCAGATACTCGAAGTGAAAGGACTGAAAGCAGTAGACTCCGACGGCACCGTGCTCTTCGATAACGTCAATTTCACCATCGAAAAAGGACAGAAGACGGTTTTCCTCTCCCATAATCCAAAAGCCATGACAGCGTTGTTTGAGATAATCAACGGCAATCGCCAGGCTGATGCAGGCGAATACAAATGGGGAGTGACCATTACCACAGCATACCTGCCTCTCGACAACACCAGTTTCTTCCAGTCGGAACTTAATCTCGTTGACTGGTTGTCTCAGTACGGCACTGGCAACGAGGTAATGATGAAGTCGTATCTTGGCCGCATGCTTTTCAAGGAAGAGGACGTGCTTAAGAAAGTCAACGTGCTCTCCGGCGGTGAGAAAATGCGCTGCATGATAGCACGCATGCAACTCAAAAATGCCAACTGCCTCATACTCGACACGCCGACAAACCATCTCGATCTGGAATCGATACAGGCATTTAACAACAACCTTATTTCGTTCAAGGGCAACATTCTCTTTGCCTCCCACGACCACGAATTCATCAACACCGTAGCCGACCGCATCATTGAACTCACTCCTCGCGGCACCATCGACAAACTCACCACATACGATGACTACATCTACGACGAGCGAATAAAAGAGCAGAAAGCAGAGATGTACGCATAAGGTGGCACGAAATTTGCTGTTACAGAAGAAAAACAACATTACCATGAGTGAAGAAAAGAATATAAACATAGAAGACGAAGAACTCGATGCTCAGCCTGCTGAGCCAAGTGAAGGACAGCCTACAGAAGAAAGCGAACAGACAGAAACTGCAGACGAAGAACAAACGGAAGAACAACCTGCCGAAGAGAAAGACCCTCTGGAGGCCGCTCTTGAAGAGGTGGAAGTTCTGCGCGACAAATATCTGCGTTCTGTTGCTGAGTTTGACAATTACCGCAAGCGCACTTTGAAGGAACGCGCTGAACTGATACTCAATGGCGGAGAAAAAGTGATAACAGCCATTCTTCCCGTGGTTGACGACATGGAGCGCGCCATTGATAGCGGTGAGAAAACCGACGATCCTGAAGTGCTGCGCGAAGGAATGACTCTGATTTATCAGAAACTGATGAAAACACTTGAGTCACAGGGTGTCAAAACAATAGATACCAGCGATGCCGACTTCAATACCGACATTCACGAGGCTGTAGCAATGGTTCCTGGAATGGGCGACGACAAAAAGGGAAAAGTCATCGACTGTCTGCAGCGCGGCTACACGCTCAACGACAAGGTGATACGCCATGCAAAAGTTGCCGTAGGACAATAGGTAACAATTCATATTGCATAATATATAATTGTAATTTATTTTTTATAGTTCATTGCTTATAACATAATGGCACAAAAGAGAGACTACTATGAAGTGCTTGGTGTCGACAAGAACGCCACAGAAGACCAGATAAAGAAGGCCTACCGCACCATAGCCATTAAATATCACCCAGACCGCAACCCTGGCAACAAGGAAGCCGAGGAGAAATTCAAGGAGGCTGCCGAGGCTTACGATGTGCTGCACGACCCGCAGAAGCGACAGCAGTATGACCAGTTTGGATTTAACGGGCCTGGCGGAAGCGGCTTTGGCGGCTTCAGTGCTACAAGCATGAACATGGACGACATCTTCTCCATGTTTGGCGACATCTTTGGCGGCAGGGCTGGCTTTGGCGGCTTTGGCTCACAGTCGCGCAGCCCGCAGAAGCACCGTGGCAACGATCTCAGGCTAAAGGTGAAACTTTCGCTCAACGAGATAGCCCATGGCGTGACCAAGAAATTCAAGGTCCGCAAGGATGTCACATGCTCCCACTGTCACGGTTCAGGTGCAGAGAACGGCAGCAGCAGCGAGCAGTGTCCTACATGCCGCGGCACAGGTGTCATTACACACACCACACAGAGCATATTCGGCATGATGCAGACACAGGGTGTTTGTCCTACGTGCGGCGGCTCTGGCAGCGTGATTAAAAACAAGTGCCGCCACTGCGGAGGCACAGGTGTGGAGAAAGGCGAAGAAGTTGTAGAGATAAAGATACCTGCAGGAGTTGCCGAAGGAATGATTGTCAACGTTCCCGGGAAAGGAAACGCCGGTCACAACAAAGGTATCAACGGCGATATTCAGGTCTTCATTGAAGAGGTTGACGACGAAAACTTCATCCGCGACGACAGCGACATCATCTACAATCTGCTGCTCGACTTCCCGACGGCAGCGTTGGGAGGCGACGTGGAAATTCCAACGATAGACGGCAAGCGCCTGCGCGTAAAGATAGAGCCGGGAACACAACCAGGCAAGACGATGCGCCTGCGCGGCAAGGGTCTTCCTGCTGTACAAGGTTACGGCCGCGGCACTGGCGACATGGTTGTCAACGTTAGCGTCTACGTACCAAAGACTTTATCGCGCGAAGAGCATGAAGCCATTGAGCGTTTCCGCCAGAGCGATAATTTCAAGGGCGACGCCGCAACGAAAGAGAGCATCTTCCATAAGTTCAAGAACTACTTTGCATAGGGCTTAGTCCTTACTTATATCCATGAACTACCAAGAGACCTGCGAATACCTCTACAGCCAGACGCCAATGTTTGAGCAGCAGGGCACTGACGGCTACAAAGAAGGCCTCAGCAATACGCTTGCCCTTGACGAGCATTTCGGCCATCCCCACTGCCAGTATGCCACCATTCACGTTGCCGGCACCAACGGCAAAGGTTCCGTGTCGCACACCTTAGCAGCAATATTGCAGTCGTGCGGCTACAAAGTAGGTCTCTACACATCTCCCCACCTTGTTGATTTCCGCGAGCGCATACGTGTAAACGGAAAGATGATAAGCGAAGACTACGTTGTAGACTTCGTAGAGAAGGAACGGCAATTCTTCGAACCTCTCCATCCGTCATTCTTCGAGGTGACAACAGCCATGGCGCTACGCTATTTTGCCGACATGCAGATAGACATAGCCGTAGTTGAGGTAGGACTTGGCGGAAGGCTCGACTGCACCAATATCATTACGCCAATAGTCTCGATAATAACAAACATAAGCCTTGACCATACCCAACTGCTTGGCGACACGCTGGAGAAAATTGCCGCCGAGAAGGCTGGCATAATAAAAGCCGGAGTGCCCGTCGTGATAGGCGAGGCGACAGCCGAGACACGTCCTGTCTTCGAGCAGAAAGCCAAGGAAATGGGAAGTCCCATTGTCTTTGCCGAAGACAAACCGGAAATTGTCAGTGCCCAGCCGCTTCCCAACGGCGGAATGCACTATGTCACCGTCCACCTCGGCGAATACGACGGCGACCTGAGCGGTATCTACCAGGAGAAAAACCTCAACACCACATTCTTCGCGCTACGTGTGCTGACAGGAAAGGGCTACCTCTGCCGCTGCCAGAAAGAGAGCAATTTTGCAAAGAACAGGCTGGAACTGGAAGAGGCGCTCAAGAATGTCTGCATGCTTACCGGACTTCAAGGCCGCTGGCAGACGCTGAAGAATGCGCCACACGTGATATGCGACACAGGCCACAACGTAGCAGGATGGCAGTATATCGTACGCCAACTTGAAAACACGCCATGCCAGCACATGCATATCGTTTTCGGAATGGTCGACGACAAGGATATCGACACCATTCTCGACATGCTTCCCAAGCATGCCACATATTATTTCACTAAAGCCAGCACCAAACGCGCCATTGGCGAAAATGTAATACGCAGTCTTGCCATGCAGCGAGGCATCGAAGGCCTGGCGTTCCCATCTGTCTACGAAGCATATAAGGCTGCCATGGAAAATGCAGCCCACGACGACCTTGTCTTTGTCGGCGGAAGCACATACGTAGTGGGTGATTTGCTGAAAAATCTTATTTAGTGGTTTTTAACACTAAAAAATTATCTTTTTTTCGTTCAAGTCATTATTTTTTGGTTACTTTGCAAAAAACATTACAGTAACTAAAACCGAAAAATATGGCTAACACAACGGAAAACGCGAATTTGTGTGGCCTGAAGCGTAAAGACTTTCAGACCACTATCAACGGCAAAAAGACAGACTTATACATTCTGCGCAACCGCAAGGGTTACGAAGTTGCCATCACCAACTACGGCGGTGCCATCGTTGCCATTATGGTTCCCGACAAGAACGGCAACATTGCCAACGTCATCCAGGGCCACGACAATATTCAGGAAGTCATTGCATCGCCCGAACCATTTCTCTCTACACTTATCGGCCGTTACGGCAACCGTATCAACAAAGGCCAGTTCACGCTGAACGGCAAGGAGTACCAACTTGCCATCAACAACGGCCCCAATGCGCTCCATGGCGGCCCCACTGGCTTCCACGCCCGCGTCTGGGACGCCAAGCAGATGGGTCCTCGCTCCTTAGCGCTGACCTATACGTCGGCCTACGGCGAGGAAGGCTTCACCGGAGAGTGCCGCGTCACTGTAGAATTCACGTTTACCGACCTCAACGAAATTGTAATAGAATATCTTGCTACCACCAACAAGAAGACTGTCATCAATCTCACCCACCACGCATTCTTCTCGCTTGCCGGCATTGCCGATCCTACACCGACCATAGAAAACCAGGTGATGGAGGTCAATGCCGATTTCTTTATCCCCATCGACGAGACGTCCATTCCGACAGGCGAGATACTGAAGGTGGCAGGCACGCCATTTGACTTCCGTGCTGCAAAGGCCATCGGCAAGGATATCGACGCTGACGACGAGCAGATAAAGAACGGTGCAGGCTACGACCACTGTTTCGTGCTGAACAAGAAAGAAGAGGGCGAACTGTCATACGCTGCCAAACTGACAGAACCGGTCAGCGGACGCACTCTCGAAGTGTTTACCACAGAGCCTGGCATGCAGGTATACAGCGACAACTGGGCCGACGGCTACAAGGGCCAGCATGGCGCTACGTTCCCACGCCGCAGTGCAGTCTGCTTCGAGTGCCAGCACTTCCCCGACTCGCCCAACCGGCCTTATTTCCCCTCTGTCGTGCTTAATCCTGGCGAACAGTACAAGCAGAAGACCATCTACAAGTTTGGTGTAGAGTAGTCGCTGCGCGATAACGCAACCGCAGTAACCTAACAACGCGATAACTCAATACCGCAATAACGAAAAACGTAATAATACTATGTCACAAAAACAATCTCCCAACTATTTGTTCCCGTTGATTATAGTGTTCATCGTATGCTTCCTGATAGGATTCATCACCACGATGAACAACTCTATGATCGAGTTCTGCAAAGAAGCCTTCAAACTGACCGACACACAGGGACAACTTGTCAACACATTCTTCTATGGTGCCTACTTCTTCTCCATCCCGTTTGCCATGATGATGAGCAAGATAGGCTACAAGGCAACGCTTGTCCTTGGTCTCACCGTCGTAGGCTTAGGCTTTATTGCCAACAACCTGGGTGTCACCGCAGCACTCGGCACTGAGAGTGTCTACACCGTATTCCTCTGCTGCATGAGCGTAGTTGCCCTGGGCGTGGTAATGCTTCAACTGGTAGCCAACCCCTATGTGATGGTTCTTGGCAAGCCTGAGAGCGGCGCCTTCCGCATGACGCTGTCGCAGGCCCTCAACTCGGTGGCTACTACCGTGGCACCTATCTTCATCACCACCGTTATCATAGCCGACAAGCCCAAGTTGCCCGAGAACGTACCTGGTCCGTTCCTCATGCTGGGCCTCTTTGCACTTGTCATAGCAGCCATATTGTTCTTCATCAAGTTGCCCGATCCTGACATGGACAAGCAGGAAGACAAGGAAGAAACCATCGACACCAAGCAATACAAGTCGAGCGTCTTCAAGTATCCTCACGTATGGCTTGGCGCACTTGGCATTTTCATGTACATGGGTGTCGAGATTGGTATCCCGTCAATGCTTCCAGCCTACTGGAAAGCCGACCCGTCGCTGCCAGGCTCTGCTACCGACTTCCTGCCTCTCTATTGGGGCGGCATGATGGTAGGCCGTTTCGTCGGCTCTGCTATCCTCGCCAAGTTTGAGGCTCGCAAGTTGCTCACAGCATGTCTGGTGCTCGGCGCCTGCTGCGTAGGCATCTCGTTCTTCCTGCCAGGCATGTCGGCAGTCTATGCCATGCTCGCCGCAGGTCTGTTCCATTCAGTGATGTGGCCTCTCATCTTCAACCTTGGCCTTCAGGAACTTGGTCCTCACACTAAGAACGCTTCCGGTCTCATCAATATGGGTGTGCTGGGCGGTGCTACCCTGCCTCTGCTGATGGGTACTGTCGTCGACAATCCTTCACTCGGTGTTGGCGTGGCCATTATGATGATGTTTGTCTACTATGCCTACATCATCTGGTTCTGCAACTGGGGCTCAAAGATTGGCCTGCGCTAAACAGAGATTAGCAAAGAAAACAAACAATAATATTAACTGCTTTGAGACAGAGCAATGAGATAATTATAAATCTCAAATCTCAAATCTCAAATCTCAAACAAAAAAAGTTATGATGGAAATTGATTTCGTAAGAAGCCGCTTTATCAAGCACTTCGATGGCAAGACAGGAAATGTATATACATCTCCCGGCCGTATTAACCTTATTGGCGAGCACACCGATTACAATGGCGGTTTCGTATTCCCGGGAGCAGTAGATAAGGGCGTCATGGCCGAGATGCGCGCCAATGGCACAGAAGACACCGTGATGGCATACGCCATCGACCTGAAGGACCGCGTGGACTTCAAGTTGAGCGATCCCAACGGTCCTCGCGCCTCATGGGCACGCTATATCTACGGCATCGCACTGGAGATGAAGAAACTCGGTGTTCCCGTGAAGGGCTTCAACATCGCCTTTGCCGGCGACGTTCCCCTTGGTGCCGGTATGTCGTCGAGTGCTGCCATGGAGAGTTGCTTCGCCTGTGGTCTTAACGACATCTTCGGTGAGAACAAGGTGAGCCAGTGGGACATGGTGCTGGCTGGCCAGGCCACTGAGCACAACTACTGCGGTGTCAACTGCGGCATTATGGACCAGTTTGCCAGTGTCTTCGGCAAGGCAGGCTGCTTGATGCGCCTCGACTGCCGTTCTCGCGAGTTTGAATACTTCCCCTTCAAGCCCGACGGCTATCGTCTCGTGCTTCTCGACAGCGTTGTGAAGCACCAGTTGGCCGGTTCGCCCTACAACGACCGTCGCAACTCTTGCGAAAACGTAGTGAAGCACATCCAGGCCAAGCATCCAGAGGGCAAGTTTGAGACTCTGCGCGACTGCACATGGGAGCAACTTGACGAGGTGCGTGCCGAGGTTGGCGAAGAAGACTACAAGCGTGCCAAGTTCGTGCTCGGCGAGAAGGACCGCGTGCTTGCTGTCTGCGATGCACTCAACGAGGGCGACTACGAGAAGGTTGGCGAAATGATGTACAAGACCCACGAAGGCCTGTCGAAGGACTATGAAGTCAGTTGCGAAGAACTCGACTTCCTTAACGACATTGCCAAGGAGAATGGCGTCACTGGTTCGCGCATCATGGGCGGCGGCTTTGGCGGCTGCACCATCAACCTCGTTCGCAACGATCTCTACAAGAAGTTCATCGAAGATGCCAAGAAGCGCTTCAACGAGAAGTATGGCCACGAGCCAAAGGTTTACGACGTCGTGATAGGCGATGGTTCGCGCAAACTCTGCTAATCTCGCGAAGACTCCGTAACGAAATAAGGCGGCTGTTTGTCAGACAATGACACACAGCCGCTTTTATCGTTATTGCTGCCTGCAGGAAAATCACTACTGCTTTTACGAAAATTAAAACAGCGCTGGCAAAAATTAAAACAGTGCTGGCAAAAATTAAAACAGCACTGGCAAAAATTAAAACAGCACTGGCAAAAACTAAGAGCCCACAGGCATTGCCTGCGGGCTCTTCATATATTGTTAAGTCATTAGCGGCAGACCGCCGCAACGTTACGGCTTTTTAGCGGGCAGCCTCAAACTCCTCCAGGAACCTCACGTCGTTTTCCGAGAACAGGCGCAGGTCGCTGACACGGTATTTGAGGTTGGCAATACGCTCTACACCCATGCCGAAGGCATATCCGCTGTACACCTTTGAGTCGATGCCGCACTGCTCAAGCACGTTTGGGTCGACCATGCCACATCCCAGGATTTCCACCCATCCTGTGTGCTTGCAGAAGCCACATCCCTCGCCTCCACAGATGAAGCACGAGATATCCATCTCGGCAGAAGGCTCGGTGAACGGGAAGTAACTGGGGCGCAGACGTATCTTCGTGCCTGCTCCGAACATTTCCTGCGCAAACGACAGCAGCACCTGTTTAAGGTCGGTGAAACTTACGTTTTTGTCAATGTACAGTCCCTCTACCTGATGGAAGAAACAGTGAGCACGGGCGGTGATAGCCTCGTTGCGATACACGCGTCCAGGACAGATGACACGTATCGGAGCGGTGAGTTGGCCGTCTTCGGTATGCATGCGCTCCATTACGCGAGCCTGAACCGAACTTGTATGCGAACGCAGCAGAATGTTTTTTGTCACGTCGTCTGCGTGCTGACTCACAAAGAAAGTGTCCTGCATGTCGCGAGCAGGGTGGTCGGCGGCAAAATTCATCTTGGTGAACACGTGCAAATCGTCTTCCACCTCGGGGCCGTCAGCAAGCACAAATCCCATGCGCGAGAAGATATCGATTATCTCGTTTGTTACGATGGTAAGCGGATGGCGCGTTCCCAGCATGACAGGATACGGTGTGCGCGTCAGGTCGGTAGCCTCGGTGTCGCCCTCTTGCATCTGAGTCTGCTCGCGCAGTTCGTTGATGCGCTCCTGCGCCAGTTGCTTCAACTCGTTGATTTTCATACCCACCGTCTTTTTCTGGTCGGCGGCAACAGAGCGGAAGTCGTTCATCAGGGCTGTTATCTCACCCTTCTTGCTGAGATATTTCAGACGCAGTTGTTCCACCTCCTCGGCATTCTGCGCACTGAGTTGCTGCACCTCATTCAGCAGTTGGTCTATCTTGTCAAGTATCATAGCCTTCGTATGTGTAAATAAATTTTGTGCAAAGGTACGGAAAAATGCTGACATACGGAAGCATTTTTGGAGAAATCACGAAATTTGCCACATAAATAAAGGCAATTCAAGGAAAACTTGATGACGCGGACGTTGAAGAAGAGACGATAGTCCTTGAAATTGTGCTGGCCCAGCGTTGTTTCACTTCCTGTTGCCACTCCTGCTGGCGCTTCTGCACGTTCTTCAGCCAATTGACAGCCTGTTCACGATTCATTCTTTCTTCCATAATCCGTTATACTTTATGTTTCGACAGTGCAAGGACGGTGTTTTTTCCGACATTCCTGCGGTTTCTGTGGCATTTTTAGCAATGCGGGGCTGGGAGAGGAGAGGAATGTAATCTACTTCACTTTTGCAGCCTGTTCCTCTGGCTCCATGCGAGTGTCCCAGAAGGCGACGACGTAGATGATGTCGCCATCAATGCGGTACACCATCTTGTTCAGACCGTTGATGATGACGCTGCGGTAGGTAGCGGCGCGACCATCGAAGAGCGGGTCAATCTGACCGATGTTGGGAGCACGTTTCAGCATATTTACGGTATCGTCAACCTCCTGCTTGAATGTTGAGGCTCGCTTTCTACCGAATTCATGCCGAACGTAGGCGGCAATTTGTCGCCGCCCCATCTTTGCAGGTTCCTGCCAAATCACTCTCATACCATCTCTGCCATTTCAAGTTCTTCCTGCTCTTCACGAGATAGTTCCTCTTCCCATTCGCGCATTACTTCTTCATGAGGCGTACCAAGACCTGCTGCAATCTCGGCCTCTGCCTTGTCCAGCATAGCGTTGATTTCGTCCATCGTGTATCGCTTCATCAGTGACGTAGTCTGTACAGGCTTAACGCTTTCGGCCAGCAGGGTTATTAACTCCAGTTTCTGGCTGTCGTCCATATCCTTCACAACGCCCCAGTAGTAACTCATAGGTCGTGTCGTGCGTCTTCTTGCTGTTGTTGTTGCCATATTTCTATCATTTATGAGTTTCACGCGTGCAAAGTTACAACTTTTTCCCGACATTCCTGCGGTTTCTGTGGCATTTTTAGCAATGCGGGGCTGGGAGGGAGAGGAAAGGAGGGCGGCCGTCCGTGCGCCGTGGTGTTCGGGGCCGCCCTCCTTGGGTTCTGTATCCTTAAGCCGCTTGCTCAGTCGGATTTGAAATCCGGCTACTGCGAGTATCAGGACTTATAGTCCGTTTAATCGCATTACAAATGCTTATATTCACTGCGGTCGGATTCTTGCGTCCCTTCGGTAGCAAGCCAGCAGAGCTGGAGCGGCAAATCCGCCCGAGCGGAGTCTTTTTTCAAATGAAACTGAGTTTCCCACGCTTCGGAAAGTCTTTTTTCAAGTGAAACTGCGTCTCTCGCGCTTTGGGAAGTCTATTTTCATGTGAAACCGCAGTTCCCGCGCTACTGGTTGCACAGAGGGAATCTCTTCCGTGTTTCTTTAAGCTTCCTGCCCTGATGTTCGCCGTTTTCAGTGCCGGGCGCGCCGTGAATGAAGGGAAGCCCCGTTTGCCGCAGGGCGGATGTCGGGGTTCCCATACCCCTACGCGTTTACACGCGATTATTGATCCTGGACGAGACGGACGGAGCCCCCGCTGTACCGCTCGTTGCTGCCGTCGGGATACACGCCGTTGCCGCTGAAGTACAGGTTGTAGGCGAGATCGGTACCGTGGGCCGTACTTGACCAGTAGTAGCCGCGGGAGCCCACATAGGAGAGACTCGAACCGCCGCGGTAGCCTGCGGCCGACAGGAACAAGCAGCCCGCAGTCTCAAGAGTAGACCACGCGGATGCATCGTAAGTATTACCGCTAAAGGTTGAAGCAGTGCCGCGGCTCGTCTCTTCGGGAATGTTGCTGATGCCGCTGATGTCGTCGGGAAGAACGACAATACCCTTTACGCTGTTCACAGTCGCGCGGAAATACTTGCGGTAACGGGCATGACCGCTCTTGTCTTTATCACCCTCTTCCATTCCGAAGAGATACAGCCACTCGCCCTTCGTCAGCGTGCGCCAGCCATAGCCCAGGTACTTGGATGCGGCTGCTCCCCAATCCAGGAAGAAGCCACTATAGTCACTTTTGGCCGTTGATGAATAGATTCCATAGAGCGTAGCCGATGTGCTCCAGCCGAAGAGGTCCACAGTGGTTGATGTGCCGCTGTAACCTGATACGAACGGACTCTCGTTTGACACCTTGGTATTTCCCTCTGCAGAGCCGATATAGTCGTACTGGTTGGTGGCGAAAGCCCAGCTCCAAGCACTGCCGTTATAGGTGGCCTGCAGGTTGCCCTTTGAAAACTTGACAGTTTTCCCGGAAGCAACGGAGAAAACGCCGCTGAGGCAATCAGTGCACCTGGCTGCATCACGGGTAATATTGTAAACCTTGTTGGCACTCAGATTAGCACGAAACTCGATTGTCTGATTGCCGCCCTTTGTCATCATATATGACTTGGTTGTGCCCCCTGGTGCAACACCTACGGCAAAGGTGGCCGTGCCGCTGTCATCAGTAGTAACCGACCCGCTGACTGTGGTGCTTCCGTCGCTTACTGAGACATCGATCGAGGCGCTTGCGGTAAGGCCGCTGAGGGTATAGTAAAGGACGGCATTCTGGGGAGTGAGGGTGATGGCCTTCGTTCCCGCTGTGCCAGAGTAACTGTATTTTGCGTTGGCAACCTGAGGGACTGCGGCGGCCTTGGTGGCTGCGGCTGAGAAGGCTTTGTCTGCATGTACAGTGAGTCCGTCAACGACGTCATCCGTTTTTGTCAATTCGTAATAGGTTCCGTCATAGCCCTTCGGGAGGAGCGTGGCCTCCAGCGAAGTGCAGTCGGTGATGATATTGCTGCCGCTGTAACCTGTTCCGGCTGTTAAATTTAGCGTGCCGGTAAAAGTACTCACTGCTTCTGCACTGTTGTCCAGCACGCCGACATAGGTGTAGTTGTCCCCGTTCTGAACTTTTATGTACAACTGGTCGCCAACCTCAAAGGTGGTTGCCTCGCCGCCGCCGGTATACGAAGCCCTTGTACTGGCATCTGCTGTCACTGGAACGGTCACCTCAATGGAAGAATGAACTGTCGGGGCTGCGGGCTCGTCGATAATCTCATTGTCTTCCTGATTGCAGGATGCAGTCAGCATGAGGGCAGCAATGGATGCTGCGGACATCAATATATTCTTCATCATATTCTTCATAATTCTGTCCTCTATATTATAAGTTTTCTTCCGCTCCCCACGTAGCGCTCTCTACCGTAATATCTGATAGCATCAAAACTGCCGCACTTGCCGCACTTGCATCCAGCAACGCTGCCTGTTGTTGCAACTTGACGATGTTCATCGCCGGTTTCTCATAAAGTTTCTTTTTCATAAGCTGTTGATTTTATTAATTGTTAATACCATAATTTATATATTGTCGGGGATAGACGCGCTCGGATAGTTCAAACCACGTGAAGTAGATGGTGTAGAAGAGGGCTGCGAGGTTGTTTTAGTTGTTGAATTTGATTTGTCTATGTCTGACTCCTGTTTTGGCAATCGTTCCACGAGGTCGTAGACGGCGCGGGCCATCTGCTGCATGGCCAGGTTGCGGCGGCTGATGGTCTGGTATAGCAACAGGCCGAGGCCGGCCACGGCTGCCACAAGCAGGAGGATGATGGTGGTGATGAGTATTGCCATTCGCTTTCAGTTTTGCGACGGCGAAGATACGAAAAAAGCGGGCTCCCGCCGTGGGGAGCCCGCTGGTTGTGGTTCAAAATGAGCCGAAAGCAGGTTCAAAATTGGCTAAATCGGCCTTATGCGCTGCCTTTTTGGTATTCGGAGGGCGTCATGCCGTAGGTGTCGCGGAAGAGGCGGATAAAGTTCGACTTCGACTGGAATCCGCTGTCCTCCATCACGGCCTGGATGGTGTAGTTGGGCTGCTCGAGCAGCAGTCGGGCGGCATGGCGGATGCGTTTCTGGTTCAGGTAGTCGTTCATGTTCTTGCAGCCGCTCTGCTCCCGTATGATGCGGCTGAAGGTGGTGCGGTCTACGCCCATCAGGTCGGAGAGCATCTCGCGCGAGAGGTCGCTCTGGGTGTAGAGTTGGCCCTGCTCCACGGTACGGTCGAAGGCAGCGAAGCGGGTAGATTCGGCATCCTTCGATTCCGTGGTGGTCGCCAAAGCCTCTGGCTGCGACATGTTTCTAACGACATCGATGATGGCCTTGTTCTTCCGTTTGCGTACTGTCTTGACCCTGTAAACCAACAGCATGACAACCAGAACGGTTGCTATCCCGCCGAGAACGATGACCCACAGACGCAGACGGCTAATCTGCTCCGTCTTCAACTGGTTCTGATACACCGCCTCCAACTCCTGTGCGTTCGCCACGGCCTGACGGGCCAGCAGCGTGTCGTTAATCTCGTACGACTCTTTCAGCAGCCGGAAAGCCTCGTCGCCATGCCCCAAGGCGGCTTCAGCCTCGGCCATCTGGTATTTCGCCGTGAGCTCAGAATCCGTCCACTTACCTTTCTTCTCGCGTACCCATTCCACATGTCGCCTTTGAATGTCGATGACCTCCTGGTATCGCCCGCGATGAGTCAGGTAAGGGCAGATGTCGCGCTCGTCT
>FLNZ01005300.1_pt1 | contig 17933 bp, 14 predicted proteins | sample 1140391 | NCBI WGS metagenome assembly FLNZ01 (sample SAMEA3878171, study PRJEB12797) | bioreactor metagenome | biome: Moose rumen | place: Sweden | collected 2011-10
GACGTCCGCATCGGTTTTCAACCAGCCCACGGAATCCATAACCAGTGCAATACCTCTTTTTTACCAAAGTGGATATCTCACGCTCAAGTCCTACAGCTCTGACACGGATACCTACATATTGGGAATTCCCAATGCTGAAGTCCGTTCAGGACTGATGGATAATCTGCTGCCGGCGATTGCCGGGAAATCTCCCGTAGAAACACAAAATGTCGCAATCCGTTTCAAAAGAGCCTTGACGAGCAACGACCTGGAATCGGCGTTGGATATCCTGAAAGGATTCTTTGCCTCCATCCCCTATCCGGAATTTGGCAGAGAGGAATTGGACTCATTTGAAAAGAAGGAAGCCTATTTCAAGCGACTCTTTTACATCGTTTTCTCATTTATGAATGTCCAGATTTATACTGAAGTGATGAACAGCGAGGGACGCACGGACGCATTGTTGTACCTGGGAGACACCGTGTACATCGTGGAGGCCAAACTGGATTCTTCACCGCAGGAAGCACTCAATCAGATAGAAGAGAAAGGCTATGCCACCCGCTTTGCTGGCAGCGGAAAGAACATTGTCCGCCTGGGCTTGAACTTTTCGTCAAAAACCCGAACCATCGATGGCTGGGCAATCCAATAGAAAGATACCAGGCACGCAGTCTCCCCCCTACTGTGTGTCCAATGTCCCCAACTCTGGGACATTATGCGTTTGAGTTGTAAAGCCTTCAGACCATATGGCCATATTCCTTCATCGGGACAAAGTTAGGGAATCTTTGTGAAAACACAAACAATCTCCTTGCGGCAGAAAGACAATTTCAATCAAAATGTGGAATATTCTGGCTCGCCGCCTTCCTGTACGGGAGGGCTTGATTACCAGTTTTATTACTTTGGTCATTATTTCTTAACACGACGGTACTTTTGATTAGGGTCGTTCGGATTTTCCGGAATCGTCATTTCCAATTGGCCGTCCTCAATCATGGTTTGAATATAACGCTTTCTGCTCCTTGACTGGTTCTGTATACCCAATCTATCCATGATTTCTTGTGCAGATCTTGGAATGGAGCAGAAATTTATAATGCCCTGCTGCTGCTTGGTAAGTTGGTGCGTTTTCTTCGAGGTTGGTGCGTTTTCTCCCCGAGGTTGGTGCGTTTCCCGGGGACTTGGTGCATTTACATGGTGCTCTTTCCGAGGGATAGTTACCAAGAACTCTTTGGTTTTCTCATTGTCTGAAAACTGCACCTCAACACCTGTCTCCATAGCACGTTTGATTCCGCTGCCGGCGCCTGTGTAAGGAAGCAGGAAGGCGGCATTGTTGAACAAAAGGTCGTTTCTGGGCATGGACATGCCAGAAACGACGCTCTCTTGTCGCGAACACCGCAAATATAGTGAGCATCATTGATTAATCCAAATTATTTGTTCATATAACCACTCTCGTTCACGTGTTATGAACAGTGATAGCTGCGTGAACGCGCACTTTATAAAAAAGCGGAGGAAAATGTCTGTCTCCTCCGCAACATTTTGACGGGAACATGAAAACCCGGGCCCGGGTAATCACACGTTTACGCCCTATTCTGCCTTGGGAAATCAGTATCCATAACTTATCAAGCGTCCGCCGAACACGAAGATGCTCTTGCTCTTGAATGGGCTCAGTCCCATCTGGGAGCGGACGCGGATCTCGCGGATGGACACCGGTTCCGTTTCCTCGGGTTGACGGACCTCGATGAAACTGGCGGGGAAGGCGAATGGCAATGCGGAGAAGTGGACGGTTACCGTCTTTTCCTAAATGTTGGATAATTGATTAATTCTTTGTTAATTTGCAGAATGAAAAGTGAAGCCATATGCTAAACGCAATGATAACACCAGTTTTCAACAAAGATAAGGCTATCAATGTAGTCTTATATGTTGCCAATAGGCTGGAGAAAAGGGACTTTCATAAAATATTCAAAGTCATTTATTTCGCTGACAAGGCCCATCTCTCTGATTGGGGAAGGACTATTTCCGGGGATTCTTTTGTGGCCATGAATGACGGACCAGTGCCAACGCGTATATATGATATGTTCAAGGTCGTTCGTGGGGACAGCCTTTACTCATCAGACGAGAGCATTGTTGATTATTATTCTCAATTCTTCGGCGTTGAAGGTGGATTTTTCCTCAATCCGTTAAAAGAAGCGGATATGACTTATCTTTCTCAAAGCGATATTGAATACCTGGATAAGTCTCTGGCAGAGAATAAGGATTTATCGTTTGGTGATGTCAGGGAGAAATCTCATGATTTTGCCTGGCGTAATGTTGCAAAAGATACGATGATGAACTTCTCTGACATGATGAGGGAAGAGGGTAATTCTGATGATTTCGTTTCATTTGTTAACGAGAAGATGCTGATTGATAAATTCTACGCAGCAAGACGCGAGAAAGTATGTCAATAGGCAGAGGAGATATTTACCATTCTGATAACTTCCCTTTTATTGACCACGGGAAGTTCTTTGTCGTTATCGGAGAAAATGCGGATGAGATTATGGGGGCTTTTTTCATCAATTCCAACATCCGTAATTTCCTCATGACCAAGCCCAAACTTCTTGCTCTTCAAGTCGGGCTCGGATATGAGGAGTATCCTTTTTTAACACATAACTCTTTTCTTGATTGCTCTCAAATAATACGTATTTCCAAGCGGGATTTATCTGCCGATTTGAATTCTGGAGTAGCATCATACCGTGGTAAGTTAAGCATAGGGGATATGGATACTGTCTTAGAATTGGTTCGATCTTCCGAAGTTTTCTCTCCTGCTGAAAAAGAATTCTTTAAATAGGTCGCCGCCTTCCCGTATGGGAGGGCGTTTTTGTTGGGATAAATGGCGGAAGATGTTGGATGTTTCCAACTCTTACCGTAACCCTTGCTCCGGGAGGAGGCCAGGCAATCAGTTTTATCCCTGTTCAATGAAAACGCCACTCCCCAAGGAGTGGCACCGGTGGATATACTTGTTTTGGAAGTATGCCTGATTCTCTGCATCAACGCAGAATCCGGTAATTAAGGCGTAGTCTGGAAGGATATACTCAACTACAACTACATACCTTACCGGCCTGCACCAAAAATACTCTCGAACAGTTCACATTATTCATGGAAAATCCGGATATCAAGGTTGTCTTCAATTCTGGAAAGCATCTCCAATGTCAAGTTTTCGCTGCCTTTTACCATGCGCGATACATACTGCTGGGTGCATCCAAGCTTTTCGGCCACTTGTTGCTGGGTCCACCCCATCTTATCCATCTTGTCCAACATCTTCATGGCCACCGCTTGGGAACGTCTGAGCCAACTTCGGTTGGCACGACGCCACTGAGCTTCCTCCCGCCACTTTGATGGTGTAGGAGACTCAAATTTTCTTAGTCGTTCAACTGCGGTTCCCATATTGTTATTATAAAGAGTTTTGGTAATCTTCAAAACTGTCCCTGTCCACAATATTCTCATCCAACAGGAAATTGCGAACTTTTTCCATTTTGGCAAGTTCTGCAAATGTATGTGCACGCTCAGGCATTCTTTCCGTGAGTTTGATGGCTCCTCCCGTTATAATGAATGCGCCTTCCTCCAGGCGGATTGCATAAAGGCGCAGCCAAGAAACATGAGATGGACGATTCTTGATGCGGGCCTTCTCCTTGTCCAGCATCAGCGCCACGGTCTGTCTGTTATCCAAAGGCCGGAAGAGACGTTCCAAGTCTGCATCGGGATTTAAATCAAGAATAAGGCACTGTAACTTATCAGCGTCTTCGATGGTATCAGCAATTGCCACATTCAAGTCAGTAATTTTGAAGTATGACTCCAGGTCGCTCTTGTTTTCAGTAAAGAACTCTCTCAACCATTCCACATCATTCCATTTGCTGAAGCTTTGAAACAGGACATTGTCACTATCTCCTTCATACCGGACGGCCCAAAGCTTGCCATTCCGCGTTATATCATCAAAATACAGCATAACATTCGTTCTTAAGTTCAACCGCAAATATAGAAATATCTTTTTACATATACAACTACTGGTTGTAAATAACTGAGGCAGACCGATGGCGCTCAATAAATAAATGGATTATCACAAAAAGGACAAATAATGGCTTGGCGTTTCGTGCCTGGAGCCGATATATGCTTGAATACGTCCGTATCCGACGAGCCTTAGCCAAGCATTTGCCGCCTTCCCGTACGGGAGGGCGTTTTTTGTGGGATATTTGGGTGGCGGGTGTTGGATGTTTACGGGATAATTTGTAATTTTGTGGAGTAATCTACGGATTTACATACAACGATCATCCTATCAAAGCTAGAAGGAATCTTGACAATTCTCTAACGAATTATGAACAACGATAGGATTGGTGGGGTGACTGTGCGCCATTTAGGGCACAGTATCACCCGTTCCTAATCGTGGGCAGTCAAGAGCCTCTTCCAGCTACCGGTGAACTGGGCCCTTTTTATGCCCTGTTTGTCATAGTTATAACATAGGGCTACCCAAACTTGGGATTGGAAGCTTAGGGCAAATCATTTATATTGCTTTCAATCCTTTATTGGATAGCCCGTTTTGAAAAGAGGCATTGTTTCTATACTCTGAAGGCGTCCTTACAAGGGCGCCTTCAGTGATGCTTTAAAAGCACAGGGGACTCCTCCTATCGTTAAAAAAGTGTCAAGATTTCTTCTAGCTATAGTCCTCATCTCCTGTGCAGAGACAAACAACAAGGAATGCCAGTTACTCAGAAAAGTTGGTCCAGGAAACAGAGAGGACACCTAATTCGTCAGCAGCTGAATTCTCAGTAATATCATGTGCAGTTAACACAATGACAAAATCGCCAGCCACATTAAACGTGAAGCTTGTTTTGTTTCTTTCATGTGCCCCCAAGGTATTGTCAATATGTTGATCTGATTTGAGGACTGTCGAACCATCGCTACTTTTCAGTTCAAGCGTAAAATAACTGCCGCTGTCTGTTGCCGTCTCTCTAAAATAATCAACTGTGACAATTCCACAACCGCCTGAGATAACAGGAGAAGTAAGTACACCTGTATGATTCTGATCTGCCCCTAAGATGGGTCTTACGCCTTGAATATCATCGAAATAAGCCCGACTTAAAACACGAGAATCAGATACCGTCCAGCCATTAGTGCTAGAATATGTCTTGTATTGTCTACCGGAAGAACCATTATTCATGGTTTCCAAATCAGAAGTACCACCTCCCGTCTCTGGCGTAGCAACCTTGCCTTCCTGTACGATTGTATACTCAACATTATTAATACGAACTTTGCCCGTCCTTTCTTCCTCTGCTGTATTCTCATCAATGTTGAATACAACTGCTCCACTACGAATTGCCTTTGTCTCGATGTGGTGAATCCAACTTAGCGCTGTCGGATCAACCGCAACAAAAGGATCTTCTTGGTTAGTTTGGAAATTTACTTCCACCGTACCACCAGCGGCTGGGACTTTAGCCGCGAAAGCGGTTTCATCTAATGAAAATATCCCCTTTTCACAGGAGAGAATCTTGGCTGTAGTGGTGCCGTCACCTTTAACGGCAATCATATATACCTTTCCTTCTGTCAGTGGATCTGGAGCAATTACAGTAACACTTCCACCAGTATATGTTAACGGCGTAACCGTAACTTCAAAACCCTTCGTTCCAAAAGCGTCAATTACTGTTTCTTCGTCAGCTCCAGTCAGCGAATAGTTAAAAGATTTCGTCTCTCCGGCAGAGATTATTATGTCCCCTGTAACAATGATGGCAAACTTCTGTACTTTAGGGACAACGATAACTGTCCCATCGGCAAGAGTAAAGGTTACGGCATCATCACCGTCTTTAACATCGGAAAAAATAACGCTTCCGGCATTACCTGCCTCACCAATCTTTTCCCAAGTGGCACCATTGTTTGAAGAAAACCAGAAATAGCCATCTTCTATCTTGATTTGCGGTGTCGCGACGTGGGCTGTTGCTGCTATTTTGTTATTGTTCTCATCAAGTAAGTACTCTCCATTAACAGTCCAGTAGTAGTTCCCGTCAGCATCCAGTTTAACACCGATAGTGGGTGTAGTTCCATTAGTGCCATTGGTACCATTGCTCCCATCAATACCATTTTTACCATTGTATATATTAATCTTCCCAGATTTTGAGAACTCAACGACCCAGCCGGACTTGTCAGCCATCTCAGTGACCGACACAATCCTGTCTTGGTCCTTCAGTGCATCTACTGTTGTTGCCAAACCAGAAAGTGTAGTATTTAGCTGACCTACCAGCGTCTGAAGTTCTTTGATGTCGGCTTCAGCTTTGTCCATACGGGCGACTAGAGCCGAATCATCATACTTTTCGCAAGCCGCAAATAATAATGTTGAGGCAATTGCGATAAAAAAGGTTTTAATAAATGTTTTCATAATGTTTTATTGTTTAATAATAATACGTTACTATTCGTTGTGCAATATCACCACCACATGAGGTGTGATTATTACTATATGCTAATGTTGTGAAGATTAATCAATTGGCAGATTCCTTCGCTTCGCTCGGAATGACAAGGGGCAACTCGTTCGGAATGACAGAAGTGTCACCAGGAAAAACGGGAAGAAAACACAATTGGTAAAAAAGTCTTCATAGAATGACAATGATTAAATGATGTCATTCCGAACCTGCGAAGCAGGTGAAGGAATCTATTCCCAGTCTTTTGCCAAATCCACCCAATAAGGATTCATTGATTCAACAAGAGCGTTCTTTTTCTTCCGACTATATTCCTTGATGGTCTTTTCCCTCGCTATTGCCTCTTCCACAGAGGAGAACTCTTCATAATATACAAGTTTGTGGCAGCAATACTTTTGAGTAAACCCGGGAATTGTCCCTGATTTGTGCTCTTTCACTCGTCGCTCCAGATCGTTCGTCACGCCGGTATAGAGCGCTGTGTTCTTACTGCTCGTCATCATATATATGAAGTACCCCTTGTACATACAACAAAGATAGTCAATCTATAAGAGTTTTTCTTCACAATTGGCATATTAATCTTTAAGGAGGAGAATATTTGTTCATATCATTATCGTCATTAAGTTAATATTGAAGTATACTATATATTGGGCTATCCGCGTTTTCATCATCAACATTCAGTAGAGTGCGTCTTCTGGGCAATCTCTGTTTTGTCGCAAGAGAATGTCATGAGTGCTGCTACAGCAGCAGCAATAAAAGCGAAATACTTTTTCATAATGAATAATTTATGTGTTAAAAAAGAGTATTTGAGTTGCTCGCAAAAGGGCAAATCATTTACCAGTTTTTGAGCCATTTGCCATAACCGCTTCCTGCCGTTTTAAAATTTATAATATCAAACATATATGAGTTTCTTTCATAGAACTCTAGCGAATTTGAGTCATCTAAAGCCTGAAGTAATTGTTGTGGCGTATATATCTGCCCTTCATATTTATCTTGTAGGTTCGAACGAATATCGTAATACACAGAGATACCATTCTGTTTTAATCCAACTGACACCCATTCTGATACCGCCTCGTATCCACTCTCACTACTTATATACCATGTTGAATGAATACAGCCATATCGTTTAGGTGAGAGTCCTGCTATCTGCTTTCTCGGATACTTTTTCGAAACATTCTCGCTCCCTTGATGATATGGATCAATAATCTGAATCGGCTCATCCCCATTCACATACCCTGACCAAGCGTAATCCAGATACTGTCCGACTTCTATTCCTACCATCGCATCCACATCCCAGAAATACTCTGTAGGAGCCGCATAATCAGCAACAGTGATTAACTTATAAGGTCCCAATTCCTCACGTAGCTTTTTTATCAACTTAGGATACGAAGTGGTATTCATCTCTGGGAACCCCTCTTTCCCATACCCGGAATTCCTGTCCCAAAGGTTAACGCCGTCAAAGCCATACTGCTCTATGACTTGTTTCACCTGATGAACAAAGTCTGTTATCTGAGTGTCTGTCATATTGCAGAATCCTATACCTTTGCCCCCGCCTTCGATGCAGATGCACAGTTTCCTACCCGTGTCCTTGACAGGTTTGAAATATGTATTGAAATTATCGCACAGATAGCGCATATCTGAGCCAAGATTCAATATCGGGCGATCTGACTCAGCATCATAATCTATGGTGACAGTCCTGAAATTGACGATGTTGCCAATCGCATTATGCCAAATCACTTCCCAAGAAGGGGATAACTTTTGAACTACGAAGTCAGTTGCAAGCCTGGGGTCAAACTGGCTGGTATTCAGATAGAATACTGTGAAGCAATCCTCCCCGGTATAAAGATCAGGTCTTCCTGAGAAGGGAGCCTGGACAGTGACCTGCACATATATCGTTCCACCCAAAGATGCCTTAATCGGCAGCAGATAATTCCCGGCTTCAAGCACATTCCCTATAGGATTGGTACCATAGATTCTCAATAGTTTCTCATCGCTCACCTTTACCCCTGCAGGGATGTCTATAACACCGCCATTATCAATGGAATAATATGGAGCAGGCAATAATGTGAAGTCCGTTTTGTTTTGCGTATTATAGGCATCTAGAAGCCCTTCATCCACGGAAAGAATCACAGTCCTGGATGCGTCCAGTTCCCTTGATGCTTGAACAAAGACCTTCACTGATGTAAAACTTCCACCTTCAGGGAGATTGATTTTGACTATATTGTCAGGACTGCTGACTGCACGCAGACTAATGGCTGGGAGGCTGGAAAGGGCTTCCTCATCTGGCAACTGTCCCATTTCAAGTTCAGCCACGTTAACTTTGTCACAGGAGGTTATAAGGGATATGGCTGCGAGAATGATTAGATTCTTCACTGCGTTCAGAATGACATTAGTCTTTTTCATACGCTATTCCTCCTCTTTGTTTATCTCCGGGATTTCAATGCCGGCGGGCCAGACAATGTCTTTTTCCGCCACACCATCATTTCCATACATGGAGTAGTCCTTGATTGTATTGCCCTTACCTTCATCAAATTTCCAGTAGCCAATAAGTTCCGGAAGGTCCTTCGGGTTCTTTATCCGATACATATTCTCCCAAATCTCTTCCGGTGTTCTGGCCACGGACCAGACGCGAGCCTCGGCAATCTTGCCCTGGAGAGGACGGAAGTCATTGTATGACTTTGCAATGAAGAACTGGTAGGCTTCAGCAGAGCCCAGCGCCCTTTGTGCAAGATTAATCTTATTGTCATCCCCCTGGACAGAGATACCGAGTTCGTTTCCTTCGCTCTGTATCTTTCCATTAACATACACGCGCACTGTGCGGGTAGCCTGGTCATAAGTGCAAGCGACGTGGTACCACTGTCCTTCATAGAGTTTCTTAGTAGCATCGCTGGCCGGGAATTTCCCGAATGAAGAACCTCCACCGGATCCGTCGAACTGAATTTGCTGACGCTCGAAGTTGACGTCACCTATGCGCATAAGAAGATACTGCTCCACGCCCATGACAGATGAACTGTTACAAGCGCCAAAGGAGTTGGTCAGGTCAAACTGGTCCAGCCAGATAAGAGCCTCGTATGTAACGGCGGTAAGTCCATTGTATGCATTAGCCTGTGGGCTACCGGGGACGTCAAGCAGCGGGAAGTTTATCCAATTGTCATGGAGTGATGCCGCAACAGTGATTGCCGAGGAGCGACGAACCACGTAGTAAGCTATGGCACTGCTCTCCATTATCTTCATGTTGGAAGATGTGATACGCACCGGAAGGAGATATGTCTCGTCCACCGCCAAGGCGCCGGTTTGCGCTTCTCCTTCTCCCATCAAACCCTTTAGGGTAATGGTAACGGCTTCGGAAGTGGTCTTTCCAGCAGCAATTGTAACTTCCTGCTTCTGGAAATCTAGGTATTTCGATGGGATTAAAGCCAATGAGGTGCCATGCTTCTCGTTGTACTGTGAGAGTAGGCTTTCGTCCACGGAGACGGTGGCCTTAACATCTTCATCAGACGGATAGGCCAGGGTTACTACCACATCTTTGGACAAGGTGGCTATGTTGTTGCTGAAGGTGGTGAGTTGCACCTGATCTATGGCACTGACATCCAGATACACTGAATTGTCGAAGGTATGATCCTTCACCTCGAAACGGTCACATCCTGAAAGAAAAAGGATGATGACGGGTATATATTTGATTATCGCTTTCATGTCAGTGTGAAGGATTTAAAAGTTGGATAGCGGCGCGGGTGACCACGTAATTGCCATCATAGGAGTAGTAGTCAGAGGAAATGTTGGTTATGCCAAGACCGGCGAGGGGGCCGAATGACACAACGCGGCGGGCAAGTTCGGGAACAGAGGCACATTTCTCACGCTCCTCATTCCGGATGGTTCCGTCCATATCGGCCCCAAGAAGAAGCTTTGCAGCGGGGACCTTGGCGTAATCCAAGGCTGTGAGTATCTGGAAGCGGAGATCCTGAGCATATTCCGTATTCTCGCTGTCAAGAACAAAGAAGTCAACATTACTGCGGTCAGCTTCAGGAATGAAGAGAGGATTTCCTTCGAATGTGAGCACTTGACCATCCGTCTTTGCCGCTGACAACTTTGCTACAACTACAGAAGCAAGGGATTCGTTCAGGGCATTTCCAAGGATATATTGTCCGGTGAAGGAGTAGCCATTCATTCCGTTCTCTTTGACAGAAGCTATGACTTTGTCTAAATAGTTCTCAAGTTCGCCGGTTGTTGTGAAACCCTTCTTAGTAAGGTCCACTTGATAAAGGACCTTGGTTCCTATGCTTTCCATCCACGCCATGTCTTCCTTATCATAAGCAGAGAAGTTGTCGGCATTGGTAAGGGCTACAAAATCCAGGCTGTCTGGAAGGCAACGCATGAAGTCTCTTTCGCTGGCAGCTTTTTCCGGAGCATTGTCAAATCTGGCATAGATTAAAAAGTGATCGCTTGCTTTGTAATCTACAAGGGAGGCCTTGTATTTATTCCAAAGCTCCGGATTCTGGTCCCATGGACGGAGATAATTCAACTGGATGGATTCCGTCTCCGTCCATTTGGAACAAGCAGAAATCAGAAGTAATAATATGATGTAAACTAACCTTTTCATGGCGCTTAGTCGTTAAAAGGTTTGACATCCCACCAAACGCGGGTGGAGTAGTTGTCTCCAGTAAGGGTATGGTCTCCGGTTGCTTCCCTGTCAAGGATGGATATTGCCTCTTGATAATTATCCCTGTTCTGGCTGGATTCTTCGGCAGGATAACGGAGCCTCCTCGCGTGATGGCTCACGTTCACGGCTCCGCCGGAAAGATCCTGGGCCGCATCGAACAGTCTTGGATAACCAGTCCTGCGATACTCACTCCAGCCTTCAACGCCAAGCGGGAAGATGGCAATCCACTTCTGGGTGATGATTTTCTCAAGATTCACTTCAATGTCCGTGGCGGCATCGTCCCACGCGACGGTTACGCTGCTGGGACGAGTCCCTACCGTCCATGCACCAAGAGGATCCGTGTAGGCTTCAGGACGTTTTGTATTGTCGGCGATGTACGCATCAGCTCCGCTTGCGCCCTTCTCTTCAAAGGACAAACGGATGGCCTGCTGATATAGCTGCTTGGCAGTTTCAGCGCTACCCCAGCGGAGCTCATACTCGGCACGGAGGAACGTGGCTTCTGCAGCGTTGAACCAAAGGTAAGGCGTATCGGAAGATACTATCATATTGGAGTATGCCTCTATGAAGTCGGTCTTGCTGGAAACTACAGAGCCCACCCTGACGCCAGCGAATACATTTGCATTTCTGACCGTCGGAAGGAACATCTTTTCCCTCCTGGGGTCTTCATAACCATTCATGTAACAGATGATATCGGCTGCCACGCGGTGGTCCTGCCAGTCATTGTAGATGAGAGTAGTACGGTTCTCGGTGGCATGCATGGCGGCATTGTCGGCGTTGTTTTCAATGACTCCTGCAACAATGGCCTCCGCCGCTTTCTGTCTGCTGAGTTCCGGCTTTACATAACTGAGGCGCATCGCCATCCTGAGTTTGAGGGAGTTGGCAAAGCGGCTCCACTGGGCCATGTTGCCATAATATACCTTGTCGTAGGACGTCCAGCCGGAAGGGTCCAGTCCTTCATTTGCCTTGAAAAGGGATATGGCAAGGTCCAATTCCTCAAACATCTGGTTGTAAACGTTCTCCTGTGAATCGTACTTCACAAAGATGCCTTCATTGGAGACTGCATCACTATAAGGTACAGGACCATAAGAATCGGTAACCCGGTGCATTGTGGCTACTCTGAAGAGGTGGGCAAAGGCAAGGGCGACTTCATCATCAGTTTCGGCAATGATGGCGCGGTAGGGAGCGTACATCTCCGTCATTACATTGGAGAATGGCCACTTGCGCCAGTCCGTACTTTCATTGAAAGTTTCAAAACGGTCTTGCCAAGTGTTGACTGTTGATCCGATATAACCGGCATACGGCCCGCCTGATAGGCTTTCTACAAACTGGTAAATATGTTCCTCTACAGGGATAACCAGATTCTGCAAGTTAGTAACCTTTGTCCCCGTGCGGTAATTCATCACCTCCATCTGGCCTGCCGTGACCTGATTGGGATTGGTGTTAAGACGCTCGAAACGGCCGGTGCAGCCGGTGAGGAGGATAATGCTTAGAAGGAGATTCTTCGCTGCGCTCAGAATGACAGTTTTGTTTTTCATATCTTGCTCCTCCTAGAAATTAAGTTTTATGTTAAAGCCTATGCGGCGGAGACTGGGCATCATGAAGTAATCGATGCCCTGATAGTTGTTCCCGGTGGTTGCAACGGATTCCGGGTCAAACGGAGCCTTGCAGTATATCATCCACAAGTTGTTGCCTACCAGAGAGACGGTAGCGGACATGAAATTGCGGAACCACTTTCTGGGTAGTGTGTATCCCAAAGACACTTCCTGCAATCTGAAGTTAGTTGCACTATACGTATAGAATTGAGGCAATCCACTCTGTGAACCTAACGATTGGTACCATTTCTGGGGATCTACCCAATCTCTCCCGTTTACCAAAACACCACCGGCATCTCTTGCTGCGGCCGAGGCTTCTGAAACTCCATACAAATCCAGATTCGCTTGCGTGGCACTATAGCATATACCGCCGATACGTCCACTGAAGAGTATCCCCAGATGCAATCCGGCAAAGGTGAAATCATTCCTCCATGCAAGATTGTATTTGGGGAAAACAGTTCCAAGAAGTATTTCATTATCCGTTTCAATCATAAGAGGCTTCCCTTCGTTGTCAATCTCCACATAGCCATGCTGATTAGATGCAATACTGGAGGTTGTATACAAATCTCCCAGCGTTCCGCCTTTTTTAAGGATGTACATTGCTTTCCCGAGACCTTTTATCCTGAGTTCGTCAAGATTGAGTTTCTCTCCGGTGACGGGGTTCACGGCGTCTTCGGCAAGCGCCATGATTCTGTTCTTGTTCCAGGACCATGTGAAATTGCTGTCCCAGCCGAACCGGCCCCATGTATGATTGTATCCAAGGGCCAGCTCTACGCCGGTATTCCTCACGGCTCCGGTCTGAAGATACATTGTACTGTAAGCCGAGGACGGAGGGAGAGCCGGGTCAAAGGTCTGGTTGAACGTATCTGCAAGATACCAGGAGGCATTGAGACTCACGTCCTGCCACAGGCGCGTTTCAAGGCCCATTTCATAGGTGCGGGTTTTCTCCGGCTTGAGGTCCCCTATGGGATAGTGCGTCTTGTCTTTCCAGATACGGGAGATGGCGTCGTACTCGTAGGTTTCAATTGTCAGGAAGCGCTGATAGGGCATGCCAACTTCGGCAATGGAGCCTCTCACCTTCAGGTAGCTGACAGGACCAAGTTCCCAATGTGATGTGGGAACCCACGACAGGCCGAAGGACGGATAGAAGAAGCCGGTTTTTTCACTGCTGGAACCGGCAAGCTGGGACGCCCAGTCATTACGGCCGGTAAGAGTGAGATAAAGCATCTTCTTCCAACCCACTTCCACACTTGCAAAAACGGACTGGGTTTCATCGTTCCATCCGCTTTTGGAAGCGCGGTACTTGACATTGTCCAGGTCAAAGACATTAAACACATTGGCCAGGCCGTCTTCCTGGATGGGACCGCCGTAGGTCAATGTATTGGTTTTAATATTGTTGATGGAGGCTCCTACGTTGGCAACCACACTCCAGTCCTCACCAAATGTCTTGTTGATGTTGGCTATGATATCGGCGTAAACCTGCGCTTCTTCCGTGCGGGCCTCGGTATAATGGCCGTTGCTGCCGCCTTCGGAGATGGTGGGCTCCGTGGTGGCGTACAGTTTCTGCGTATAGATGTTGCCGGCATTATCGACTTTCACGCGGCCTGCCACATTCAGCCAGTCCAGAATGTCATAAGAGGCCGTAAGGCCCAGCATATAGCGATGCTTGTCGTTATTGCGCAGATTCCGGTAGGCAATCCAATAAGGATTCTGCATGCGCAGGTCTCCTGCGAGGGCGTCGCTCCAGAACTGCTCCATCATCTTGGTCCCGGGATTGTATCTTTCGTATGACTGGTAGATGGAGAAGTCGTTGCCGCGAGGGAAAAGGTAAATCGAAGTGAGAGGGTTGGCATAAACGCCCTGGTTGGTCATGTTCTGGTCCTTCTGCATGATGTAACTGCCGTTGAAATCCAGACGCAGTTTGTCCTGCAGGAAGTAAGAGGTGTTCCGGAACGTGAAGTTGTAGCGGTCGTACTTGTTGTTGGGGATGATACCGTCGGAGTTGACGGCGGCCGCCGAGAAATATGTCTGGTTCTTGTCCGTACCTCCGGAGAGTGAGAACGCATTTGTATAAGTGGTTCCCGTCTGGAAGAAGTCACGCGGGTGGTAGTTGTACCTGGCGCTCTCCGGAAGATACGCTCCCCAGCTGAAAGTCTGGTCGCCGGATTTACCATTCAGCCCGGTTCCATACCGGCTTTGGAACTCAGGCAGTACAAAAGGGCTCAGGAACTCGGTATTGCTGCTGAAAGCGACATTCATCTTCCCCGCCTGCCCCTTTTTGGTAGTTATCATAATGGCGCCATTGGCCGCTTCGGAGCCGTATAGTGCGGCCGCTGCCGCACCGGTAAGGACCGAGATGCTCTCGATGTCCTCCGGGTTGATGTCGGCAATTGATTCCGTGGCGCCCTTTGAGTCGAACTCAGTTCCCCCTCCGCCACCAAAGTTATACATCGGCACGCCGTCAATTACATAGAGGGCATTGGAGGACTGGGATATGGACTTGTTGCCCCTCAGCACCACTTTTGAAGCGCCACCCACACCGGAAGAGCTGGTGTTGATGGTCACGCCTGCCACCTTACCGCTCAGGCTGTTGATGAAGTTGGCGTCCTTCACGGTGGTCACCTGGTCGGCCTTGACTTCCTGCACGTTGTAACTCAGGGCCTTCTGGTCCCTTCTGATGCCAAGGGCGGTGACAACCGTCGCTTCCAGCAGCACGGAAGATTCTTTCAGGGTGATGCCAAAAACGCTCCGGGTTCCCAGCGGCACTTCCTCATCATTATACCCGATAGAGGAAAAAACAAGCCTTCCGCCGGGAAATTCCCCCGGAACGCTGAGCGAAAAATTTCCGTCCAGGTCCGTGGTGGTTCCTATTGTGCTGCCCTTGACAAACACTGATGCGCCCGGCAGCGGCTGTCCTGACTCGTCAGTCACGGTCCCGGAAACCACGCGGGGCGCTGCGGGCTTTTTCTTTGTAACGATGATTGTAGTTCCGTCCACCGAGAATGTCAGCCCAGTGGACTGCTCAAGCTTGCTGAGGGCGGTCTTGACGGGAACGTCGGTGACGGTGATGCTCACTGTCTGCCGGATGTCAATTCCGCCGTCAATCGAGAACAGGTACCGGGACTGGTCCTCGATGGCGCTCAGGACTCTTTCAAGCGGGACATCCCTGAGGTCGAGGCTTATGCGTGCATCCTGCGCGGCAGATTTCAACGGGAACAGGAGCATCCCCAGAAGCAGGACCGGGAGCAGGCAGGCACGCCGCTTAGCTTTTGTATTCATGGTTATTTTATATGGTATGTGTTATTCTGTACATCCAGCTCATAGGTGAAGCTATAGTGGTGACGGAGGACGCCAAAGGCCGAAACGATTCCATCGGAAATCCTGACCTTGCAATAGGGAAGGATTTTTTCGGGAACCGTGTCCATATCTATCACGATGCCGACGCCGAAGGCTTTTTCCAGACGCCGCATCATCTCGGGGAAACTCAGGTTGGCAAGGGAAAGCTGGTCCTCGGTCCAGAGAAGCTGCTCTTTGGGCTCGTTGACAGACTGTATCTCCAGTTTCCCGCCGATGGAGGTTATCTTCTGGTTTGGCTGAAGCTGGGCAAGGACCCTGCTGCTTTTGTCCATTACCTCCACCGAGCCTTCCAGAAGCATGGCCGAGAACTCGCCTTCGCTCTCGTTTGCAACGACATCGAACCTGGTTCCTTTCACCCTGATGTCGTAGGCGTAGGTCTCGACGATGAAAGGCTTGGCGACGTCGCGGGTGACGTCGAAAACAGCTTCTCCTTCCAGCTTCACCCGGCGCTCACCTCCAAGGAAACATGCAGGATACTCTATCCGGGAACCGGAGTTCAGTTCCACTACGGTGCCGTCGGCAAGCGTCTGGAAGAGCTGCTTTCCCCACTTGGTTTCGGTCACCAGCAGGGTTTCCCGGATAATGGATTCCTGGCGGATGTGGTGGCCGATGAATACGCCAAGCGCTATTGCCGCCGCTGCGGCAAGGCCTGCAAATGACCATCTCCGGACGCTATGGCGGCGCCTGCCGCTTTTGCGCTTCCCAAGGGCAGCCTCGGGGAGGGACTGGATGCGGGCCACTGCCAGCGTAGTGGCTGCATATAGATCAAATGCCTGCTGGAATTCCCTGCCGTTTTCCTCCGAGGCCATGGCCCAGTCGCGGATGGCGGCAATTTCTTCCGGAGAGGCTTCGTCCATGAAGAATTTGCTCAGCAGAAGCCGGCTGATTTCGATATTTTTCATCGCGAAAAAATTATAGTGTTATCTGTTTGTGCGTGTACATATTAAAGATACATAAACGGGGCAAATTCGCCGGCAACAGGTAAAAATTCTTTGAAATCAGGGAAAATTCCTACCTTTGTGCGAATAAAGGTTTAGCGGATGCAGGAAAACGGCGACATTACACGCACGGTCATAGAGTTTCTGTTCACAAGGCAGAGACAGACTTACCTTGCATTCGCCAAAAGCCTCGTCCACGACGAGGAATCCGCAAAGGACATCCTGAGCGACTCCATCACTTCCGTATGGGAGCATCGTGAAGAGATTCAGGACATGCAGGCTTATCTGTTCACGACCGTCAAGAACAATTGCCTGCGTTACCGCCGTGACAGGAAGAATAACCCGGCGGTGTATGACAAGATTGCCGATATGGAACAGGGCTTTCAGGATTTCTATTCCCGGACTATCGAAAACAGCAGCGTATCCAAGGTCTATGAAAATGAGATTTTCAACATCCTGATGGACACCCTCGCGGAGATGCCTGAAGACGCCCGCACCATTTTCCGGATGAAAAAGTTCGAGGGCAAGACCTACAAGGAGATTTCGGAGGCCCTGGGAGTATCCCATGCGACGATAGACCACACCCTCCGCCGCGTCCTCAGGCGCCTCTCCCTCGCCCTCAAGGACTACGGCCCCCAGATTGCCGTGATTGTTGCCGGTATCAGCAGCTTTTCTCAGTGAGATATTCGCAGTTATAACGATTTATCACAAAACCTGGCGAATTTCACCGGGTTTTGCGTCATATATAGTATAGCACTATACTATTATGACCAACTTTTTTATCAGGGGCGCCGCGATGCATGACCCGGAGACTGGCAGGATTGCCGTTTATTATGGCTGTGCAGACACTGTAACGGGGCTCGCCTTCGGGTATATTCCGGAAATTGTTATCTTTACGAAAAATACCAGCATAATATGAGATTCTTCGCTTCGCTCAGAATGACGAAAGGGACGCTCGGAATGACGGCCGTTGCAGCCGTCATTGCCGGCC